>Ga0255758_10000071_pt1 | contig 95808 bp, 103 predicted proteins | sample 011ome_24_FD_179958 | JGI IMG/M metagenome (GOLD analysis project Ga0255758, IMG submission 179958) | Coastal salt marsh microbial communities from the Groves Creek Marsh, Skidaway Island, Georgia - 011513CT metaG (version 2) | ecosystem: Environmental > Aquatic > Marine > Intertidal zone >... | reverse complement strand
CCCTGATTTTCGAGAGCTCAAGAAGTTTATGAAAGAGCTGAGAGACGAGTTAGTAGAATTAGGTGCTGAAGAAGCAGAAGGGTGTTCTGACCACGATGTACTAGAAATGTATGGAGGTTGGATTGGACACATCTACGATGCGGATTGGTTAAAGGAAGGAAATTGGTAATGGATAAAATGGATTTATGCTTGTTGACTATTGATGTTGTGGTAAAACATTTTGAGAAAGTAATAGACGGGTTTGCCCACAAGTACGAAAAATTTGATATGCCGATTATTAACCTAGGCGTTAGTGGGATGGATCCAGATAGATATGCAGAGTTAGAAACTGTAGATGCGTTTCATGAGTATACTGTTGTACTAAATAAGCTGTGGATGGTAGAAAATAATATAGACGAAGGACTACTTATAGGCATAGTAGCGCATGAGTGTGTTCATGCGTTTCAAATGACAAAAGAAGGCTTAGAAACTTTCCCTCCACATCGATATGGTTATTGGTTTGATCCATACGAAGTAGAAGCTCGTGGATTAGAAAGAGCTTTTGAGCACTTAGTAATGAAAAAAATTAATAAGCAAAAGAAAAAAAGTTCTTGACAAATAACCTAAATACTACTATAATAGCTACATAAATTAAGAAAACAAACAAATTTAAAGGAAAAATTAAAACTAATGAGTAATTACACAGAAGAAATGACTTTGGAGATAACTAGCGTATATGTACAAAACCCAACTCGTGAAACTGTAGAGGCACTCGCAGTTCAATTCGAAAAAACTCCACGAAGCATTATTGCTAAGCTCTCTCGAGAAGGCGTATATATACCCCAGGTTCCTGTTCGCAAGAGCGACGGTGTAACCAAAGAGACTTTAGTACGACATATTGAAGAAGTAACAGGGGTATCTTTGCCTAGCTTATCAAAAGCTTCTAAGAACGACCTAGAAGCATTGGTGCTAACCTTTAACAACAACGCGTAAATCTTTTTTTACTTTCTCATGGAAGGCAATATATGAATGGTAATTTTTGGTCTTATAGACTTGTAAAAGAATCGGGAATAGTAAAGCTGCGAGAAGTACATTTTGAGGATATGCAGCCAGTACTAATGACAACATCAGAAGTGACAATTATACCCGAACTTGGTGATGATTTAAACTGGTTTGTAGATAGAGTTGCAAAAGCAGTAATGTTACCAGTAATTGACTACCCGTTCGGGCCTCAACAATTAGAACTAGACTTTAGTTAAGGAGATACTAATGGCTGTAAAATGGAAACCAAACGAAATTTTTTTCGACAGAAAAACAAATACGAAGACTATAAAAGTATTTTCTATTGCTGGAGTAAAGACCTCAGAGCTTGAGGAGCTTTGTAATAAGCCAGACTCTGATCTCCGAAGACTCGAGAAAAAACTCAGAGTAAAAGCTCGAAAAGAGCTTAACCTTCGAAAAAAGAAATTATTGACCTGAGGTTAAAATTTCTCTTGACATTTTGGTCAAAATGTTTGTATAATAGTTACATGAGATAAGAGTTAACAACACGAAATGTTTGTTAACGGGTCAGGTCGGAGACTATAACAACGACAAAAAATCCCCTTATGGGCTTTATAACGGGACGTCAATGCCATGTACAGCAGACGAAAAATACTGTGTACGTCAGTCGCGGGACAACACTGAGAGTTGCCCTCCAGTTTCACATCGTCGGTATCTGGATCAAACAAAAGACCGATTGGGTTACTCTAATATAGCCCTACCTATTGTGTGGAGTAGCAGGTATGTACGAAGGATGGGGACATACCAATCCTAAATGGTATATAAAAAGCCAGCAGGAACAGACTCGAAAATTGCTATTGACTGCTACGAGTCTTAAAACAAACAGCATATAGCTGTGTTTATGGCCCTCTTTGGAGTTTTCTCCTTTGAGGGTCTTTTTTTATATCACATCAACGAAAAAAGTTCTTGACTTTTTAACAAAAGTATCATATAATTTGTTTTTCACCTGAAAAAATTTTGGAAAAATTTATGAAGACGAAGTATCAATATGCCTTTGAGGAGGTGTTTGAGAATATCCCAGGGGATAATGAGAATATATTATTTAACATCCCCGCAGAGATTTGTAGTACCTTCAATTTGTCTGACAACACAGATGTAGATATATTTGTTGAAAAAGGACAAATTGTGATACAAATTTTGGAGAGTTAAAATGTCCAATATAATCCCGTTCCCTGTTAACCGAACCCTAAAGCATAACTTAGACGAAAAATCTATTGAATTAGAGGAGTACTACGACGCACTCGCACAGCTAGAAATGGCAGCTTTGCAGATAGAAGAGAAGGCGATAGAGCTTGAAGGAGAATATAAAAAGATTCTACATAATTATATCTCACATGTAGGGCTAGAGAATACTGAGATACGTTATCTAGAGTACGGGGTCGTAACAGTTTATTCAGATGAAGAAGGTAACTTTACTCTAGAATCCCCAGAAATACCCAACCCATAACCCTGAAAAGGAGATACTAATATGAACTATAGCCAGGAGGAGGCTCAGGCTCTTATACAAGAGTATGTGCGAAATCCAAGCAAGGAAACTGTGTCTGCGCTTGCAGAAAAGTATAGAAAAAGTACGAAATCAGTAATCGGAAAACTCTCACGCGAAGGCGTGTACCGAAGAGAAGTCTATAGATCTAAGACTGGTGATGTGCCGATCACGAAAGTAGAAATTGTAAATTCAATTGCAGATATGCTCTTATGCGAGCCAGAGTCCCTTACAGGGCTTGATAAAGCTCCAAAAGCCTCATTAAAAGCACTAGAAGACGCCCTAACTAAAGCTACAGCGGGTGCTCAACAGACTGATACCCCTCAAGACCCTTACAGGTCTCCTTCAGACGAATTTTTAATCACCTAGAGCTACAATACCCGTTTCTGAACATAGAAGCGGGGTTCTAGCACCTCTTGTATAATTCTAATGTAACTAGTGGCCCTACCACAAGTAGAACAAATTAAAAGTAATTGTTAAAAAGCTTTGCAGTTAAAAAGCAAAAAACGACCCATCGCGAATTGGATCAAATTGGGGATGTTGGAAAAAAAGTATAAATTTTGAGTTAAGTTAGAGGAAATTGAGGCGGGTTTAAAACGAATATATTTGACCATTACGTGGTCAAGACAGTTTGGTCAAAATAGTTACCGAATTCGTTTTAGTTTAAATTTAGCTTTTACGTGGATGTCACTCACTCATCATATCTTGCATAAATCCCGTAGTAGCACAACGTCTTCTCTTCAAGGATTCGACGTTGTTCTTGTACGAAATAATGCATTATGATTTGTTCGTATGAGTTGGTAAGAAATAATGACTTACCGAATTAATCTTACGATTAGAAATAAATTTTATCATACCTTTTGGCATATTACAAGTAATATTTTTGACCAGGTGATCGGTAGAATGCGTTGAGCGGGAATACAGAAACTAAAAAATATTTTATTTGTGCTATGCTAAAAAATATTCTTGACTTTGAAAATAAAAACAGGTATAATAGTTGTAAATCAAAAAAGAGAAAGAAAAGAATGAGAGTTTTTCTAACCTTTGACGAAGGTGAAAAGTACGGATTTCCCTGTGAAGTTCCAGAAAAATTTGTAGTACGCTACGGCGGACGAGACTATTCTATAGACCCTGCATCTTTAGACTGGGTAAAAAATATCTGCGGTTTCGTGCCTTCGACAGTTCGACACTGGTGCATCGCAGACTAAAATATTCGTAGAAACTTGTAATAGAAAGTTTGGACACGGGTGCAAGTCCCGTCAGCTCCACCAAAAGCACATAGGAATACAAAGTAAGTCGATAAACTCAACAGTTTCGCAGCCTATGTGTTTTTGACGGGGCTGAACTCAGTATCGACAAGCAATCGAAAAGCAAGTGGAGAATCGGGCAGCAACCTCCCGTAAATGGACGAAAACCTAAAATAAACGCAAACGACGTTTACGAACAAGAGCTCGCCTTAGCGGCCTAATCTTGCGAGGAGCCCACTGCCTTGTCATCAAAGTGTGGGACGAATTTTTTTAATAGCAAAAGGCAAAAAAATGAGAGAGTATATTACAAGTGAAGGGCTGGACAAGATTGTGCTAGAAGAACTTGATGCTGCTATTGAGATGGCGATGGATGAAGTAGCTCCAAACTATTGGCAAGATGACGCATTACTACGCTCGCTTCATGTAGTGAGAGCATATTTCAGTGTGCCAGGAACGTATATGGAAGGAGCTTACGACGGTGATCGAAGATAAAGAGATAAAAGAAAAGTTTCAAGACAGTACGATGTCTAAAGCTGGTCGTCTTGCTATGGAGCTCAATGCAGAGAAGAAGCGGCTCAAGCATGAGATGGAGGAACTGCAAGCTCAAGTAGATGACATGACACCAGTAACACCTACTGGTACTATTGATAGCTATGTGAAGTGGGCTGCTACACTCTTTGGAGTGACTGGCGTATTTCTCATGAGTGCAGGATTTGAAAATGTTGGGCAACTTGCTTACTTCGTGGCTGCTTGCAGCTGGGTATTTGTAGGTAGTGTTTGGAATGACAAAGCAATCATGATAGGCAGTGCTGTAAGTGGTACTGCTGTATTAATGAATATGATAGAAGGAATACTATAATGAAAGATTGGACGTGGAGAGAATGGCTAGACGTACTAGCAGTAGGTTTTATAGGCTTTTATGCGCTATTTCTAATGGTAGAACAGGTAGCATGAAAGTAAGAACTAAAAACAAACTAGAGGCATTAGAGGTTTTAAATAAAAAGTACAATAAAACTCTTTCTTCGCTGAAAGATGAAAACGTGCAAGTAGTTGATGAAAAGGAGGATTTCATGAACTTCAAAGAGACCTGTCAGGAAATGACAGAGTTAAACGCAGATGGCAACACAAATAGAGGTAGAGAAGGAGAAGAGCTCGTATCTTACTCTAGAGTAGCTCCAGGGCACCACAACCCAGAAAAGAAGGTAACTGAAGAAGAGTGGGCAGAAGTTCTTGCTGGTCTTAATCAGTTATCAGAAGAATCGCAGCGGGGTCAGGACGGGGCCATCAGCCTAGGAGACCTTGTTCCCGAAAATCACGAGGGAGTTAGAGAAGTCAAAATGACCCTACCTGTTCGAACAAAAGTAGGAATAGGAGTGTCTGAAGAGTAATGTACAAAGAAATGCTTTCAAAACTCGACCATGGAGTAATTTTATTAAGTTTTGAAAAACTTCCTGGATTTGGACAGGGTATCCGTGAGATGCCTTGTACAACCTGGGATAAAATTACTGGGTTCTCTATTGGAAAACAGGATCCCCTTTCAAACGTATTTGTAATGTGGTCCCTTGATAAAAAAGCGTGGAGAGATGTAAGAAGGGATACTATAAAAGGCTGGAGAGAGCTTCCGATAAGCCCTGACGGTTATGTAAATCTTGCTCCAAGTGGCACGCTGCCCGAATGGTTTAAAATATAAGGAAAAGAAAAATGGAAATGAAACTAACGCAAGTAGAAGTTGTATTTTGTGATAACGGAGTATATATTGAGTATCGCAATGAAGTTGGAGACTACTCACACCATAAAGAAGTGTTCCTCACACTTGGGGAAGCTCTTTCAAGAATTACTGAACTACGTGCATCTTCAGCATGAAGCCTCTTGAAATTACAGATCATAAAAGGTCGTGGATGCCTGGATACGCTGTTCAAATTCATAGTGACAGAAGAGGGCAGGCAAAAGCCTGGTGTAAAAACCTAGTAGCAAAAGAGCTGCTAGAGTGTTATAATTACCACATGAGTGTATATACAGATGTCTACCAAGATACTTTTTACTTTCATCACCCTATGATCGCACAAGTTTTTGCAGAAGAGTTAAAAGGAGAACTTGTCGATCTAAAGACAGGAATTTAAAAATATGGATGCAAGAGAGCTTCGGTATAAGTTTATGAAGTTATCAGAAGAATATGGTCAGAGATATGTATTTCAAGAGTTACTTCTCTACCTTAACGGAAGTCAATTAACAGAGTGTTACGAAGAATTCAGAAAAAATCACCAAAGCAGTTTTTATGACGAAGAAGGAAATCTAATAGATGATTGACATGGTTGAAATAGAAAAAAGAATAAACAGAAACTTAATTATTTTTACAGCGGTAAATCTTACCCTATCAATATCAATTTTCTTTGGGATAATAAATAATGGACTATAAACAACAGTTACAAACAATGTTTTGGAAAGGTGTGATTACAGGGTATTTTCTAGGTATTTTTGGTTTACTATTAGTACACAAGGCTTTTTCATGAAGTGGCTAGTATGGTTCTTGTGGACTTTCTATGTCTGCATATCTGCACCTGGTATTATTGGACACTACACAGGAACTGAGTTTGCTCTTGGATGTATTCTTATGGCAGGTTTAGTGGCTGTGCCTTGGCTTTTTATAGTAGGCAACGATTTTGAGAGGTATTAGGGAACACCATCCAGTATAGTAATAGTACTATCCTCTGAAATGTATGTCAGCTCTACCTTATATTGAGGAGTGGTTGCTACTACTGCGTACTCCCCAACAAGAATAGAATCTATATTAAATGTAGTGTTATCACTACGAACAGTAATTGCTGCTTCAAGATTAGAAGGATCGGCAGTAACCGTCGCAGTATAAAGGGGGTCAAGAATAGATATTACCTGATCGACATGATATCTATCAAAAACACCCCCTCTATGCCCTCTCGTAGCAAGCGCAATCCTTCTTCCTATTCCTACTGAAGTAGTCATTCTGGGTCTCGTGACACCAGGGTTATCTTATCAGTAGGATTAGTAATATTCATCTTAATCTCGTCTCCAGTAGTAATACTCTCATCTCTGATAACTTGCGGATTGTTTACATCAAGACCAAGATGTGTCCAAATCTCACGAAGTCGTATTTCGGTAGCATTACCTCCCGCAATAGAAACAGTTGGAAGAGAGGATCGCGTAAGAGAAATTGTGACACCTCCCACGGGGTTTACAGGATTACCTCCTGCCTCTCGAGTATAGATATTACCTACCATATCAAGTACATATCCATTTAAGTTTTCATCAGCAGGAATCCACGGCTGTATTCTCCATCCGTTCTCAAGAAAGTACGAATCGCCTAGCAGTGTATCTGCAGTAATAGGGTCTCCTCCAGTGGTATTGATAGCTTTGTACCATTCTGCGTTTTTTCTCTGCAGCACCCACTCTTTCCAATTACCATAGATATCTGTTTTTACGTTAATTGAGGTTTCGCCCTTATTCACAAGAATAAGCCTGTTAATACCATCAAACGTAACTTTCATAGCCCCTGGGTACTCTGGCAAGTTCCGAGGAGCCCAGTAAGTCCATTCTCCGTAATTGAAAACAATATTTGGCATTATTGCAGCCTTTCTTTCCAGTTCATATTCATATTAACCTTATGCACTTCTGCGCCCGTAGGGGTTATAAAGGGTGCCCACATAAAAGTCCATACAGGAGCTTTTGGAGGATTGCCTTCTAATGTTCCGTCTCCCCCAACCTGAGAAGTATTTGCCCAACCAGCATTAGTAACAGCTTTAAGCACTGTAAAATGATCCTTCGGCCAGAGATAGTCGATATCATCATCATCGGCTGTAGTATTTGCAAGGCCTATTGAATCTACATTAAACGTTGCGCCAGCGTCTGTAGTAGCTACACCTGTATAGGCATCAATATCTGCACTTCTCTTGCGAACTTTAATTTGCGTTCCGTCAAATTTTTGAATGTCACAGGTATCAGCACCTAAAGTAATAGTGTCCCCGATATTTAAAGTTCCAGTTAATCCACTATAAGTAATTACTCTGCAGGTTCTATCGTCGTCATAGTCTGATTGACTTGCATATAAATAAGCATCATCGCTTGATTCAATCCCCAAAAGATACGAAACATTATTTAAATTTGCAGGCCCATCTGTAGTGAGTCCCGCAATAGTTAAACTAGTACCGTCTTCAAATAAATGAGTAGAGGCTCCAGTCTTCGAATCAATCCCTACAGTTATGTAAACAAAACCATTTCTATCTGATACTTCCGCAATAGCTTGTTTGGTTTTTGCGGTATTTTTTTCTGCATTTGGTTTTAACGAACCGCTCTGAATAGTCTTAAAAATGTTTGTCCAATCAATCTCTCCAAAACCGTCAAAACCCTTTCTAAAAATTTCTGGACCATGCCCCTCATGAAAGGCATCCCTATCTTGTTGTAGGTTCGTGGAGGGTATATCTACCCAATTTTCATTTTTTAACAAGCATCGGGAGAATATGCGAAGTTCACCAGGAAGTTTAGTCGCAGTAACAGAATCTCTTGCAGAAATAGACAGATTAGTTGGCGTGTAAAGACTATGATTTGAAATAAGAGTAACTCCATCAGAAGATAAAATGTCGAGCTTAGGTCGAAGGGATACTAAATAGTAGGCTCCTTGAGTTCTAGGAGCATTTACGTCAACATCAAATTGTCCGTCATAGCCTCGAACATCTGCTTCTGCCATTACATCTACATTTACACCCTCAATAAAAGCTGCTGCTCCGAGAGGGTATTGATATCTAGTCTGAACATCTCCCTGTCCTCCATCAATTCTTTTCATAGACCAACAGATAGGACGACTAGGAAGTCTAATAGCATTACTTACCCAGATACCTAGAGGGCCGCCGTTGCCCATGTCCATTTCATGGCATACGATACGTTCCCCTTCATGATAAACACCCCAGCGAATAGTTCCACCACCGATGTTTTGATAATCAATAAAATAACTATTTGCTTTTGTAAGGTCAAGAGCCATACCAGAACCACCGGTTCCATCGAGTTTATCTCTATTCCAAGAAGACTGAGGTACTACACCTTCGGACTTCCCATCCTCAGATCCATCAGCTGCATCGTTGTAAGCTCCTACAGAGAAGGTTCTTCTATGGACTACTTGCAATGTAGTTCCGTTTAATCTAAACATAAAACCTTGAGAAGCATCGAAGCATCCCCAGTTTCTTACAAGACCAGGGGTTCCAATATCCCCTAGTTTATTTCCAATCACAAAAAGATTGGAAGCACCAGGAATTGAGGGATGATAAAGATTAGTAGTTTGAGTAGTTAAAGCACCGGTTTCTACACCTACAGATTCTACAACATATCCCCAATCAGGGTCGTGAGCAATTGTTCCACTTCCTATAAGAGTATTTGCAAAATCGCTGGGAAGAATACTCTTATCAAAATTATATTGCCCAAGCAAAGTAGATTCTGTAGTTCTTAGTCCCCCAAAAGCACTAACTTGAGCAGGCCCTTCAGCAAACCGCATGTTTGCCGAACCAAATCTATCAACATTTAGTCCATACTCAGGATTATCAAAACTCATAATATTTTGTGCGGGGATATAGATGTCTTCGGCGGGGCCGTTAACATATGCTACGATTTGTCCATCAATTCCGCCCACTCTTATCTCTTGATCATCCTCTGGAGAAAACCCATTGTGTCGAGCTAAAGCCTGGTAATGAACAGACAGTACCCCAGCAGTAGTTGATTCTTCCTGCACTCCGTGTATATGTACAGTAAAATCTGAGTTTGAATCAAAAACGGCTCCAGTAAGATAATAGATTGCTCCAACATCCCACAAGTGGTTTACGTCTTTGTTATCATACCTTAGTTCGGCAGTGTGAATCATGTATACACGATCACCCGTGCTTTCCGGAGGTATACGAGTATATTTTCGTTCGCCTGCCATTACTTAACTCCTTATTTATTTTCTTTGCTAAGCAGCGCCATAATTTTTGATTTAAAATCATCATCAAACTCGTCTAAAGGTTTCATATCGAATTCTTGTTTGGTTGCTTCTGCTAAAGGTTTTAATTCTGGTTCCGAGACAGGGACCGGAATTACTGGTTTGTTAATTTTAGTGGCTAAACTTATTACTTCAAGACGTCTGCTAGCATAGTTAATTTCTATATCCCAGCCTGTCTGGTATTTCTCCCAGTCTATCGTATCTCCTAAGTAATTTAGATCAACCATTTGATATACGTTTCTTTTTCTTGCGGGAAGCCCCTCTAGAATTTTTTCAATTTCAAGGCCCATTTCCACTTTAGTTTTAATCTCAATTAATGTAGAGTGAATAAATGTCCTGTCTGTTTCTGGGGTAACTCTTACGATATTATTAGGAGTAACAAATAAATCCCATTCTAAGGAGAACTCCTCCCATTTATCGCCCGGCTCCATTACTTTTTCAATTTCAGCAATAATACTATTAATTTCAGGTGTATGCTGAGTGACTCCGCCTTTCATAGTGTATGCAGTATGTCTTACTTTTTTTCTTGAAAACATAGTTTAATTATTTCCTTATTATAACTTAAAATAGGGAGAGACCGAAGTCTCCCCCTGTATTAATGCGTAGCCTATTATACAGTACCTGTATCGTAGTTACGTTCCAGTGCCGCAATTAGCGAAACAACGTTCGATTTAGAGCGGTTAATCGTACCAGGAGAGGATACATATTGTGCCTCTTCTAGTCCTAGGGCTACAACGATAACTGGTGCAGGAGTACCTGCTGAACCAGCACCTCGTTGGACATTACCATCAAAGTCATATGAGAAAGTAACAGACTCTCTCTTAGTAGGCCATGAAGGGTTTACTGCCCCTGACATGTCTGTGTCATCTTTGTCTTTTGCGATTACAGCGTTTGGAGTGTTGTAATCTTTTCCAGTGGGAGCAGTAGCAGCTAAGTCGTTCTCGAAGAATACGAAGAACTTAGCAAACTCGTCATCCTGCAAAGTATCACCAAAGTTGAGAGTAAGCGTAGCCAAGAAGTTAAATACACGAGTATTGTTCTGTGCATCCGTGAATTCAATACTGTTAGTATCTGCTTCAGTGAACGAATCAATGTAAACACCTTGAGAAGTTACCAAAGTATCACCAATAAATCGCAGTAAACTGTCTGCAGTATTACCTACAACAGTACCAGCACTTGCATCGATATCACTTACTAATCGTAGTGAGTACTGAACTTTTTCATAGATATCAATAGTACTATTGACACCGCCAGAACCTTCACCTGCAGTATTTGTGTCGCCATCAATAATAACAGTAAACGGATAATTAACCCCTGCAATTTCTCTAGAACCATCAAATACGTCATAGTTAGTAGCATCAGATCCAGGTGCAGTAGCAGTATTAGTACCAGTCTTATTGATATACCACTCTCCAGAATCACTTACTACATCACCAATTGCATAATCACCTGCTGTGGAGAAGCTCCAAGCACCTTTGATATTATCATTGGTTACAATATCACTGTTTGCATCTCGAAGATACGTAATAGTTGTAAGATCATAAGAAGGACGAACTGCACTACCGCCAGTATCAGTGGTACCATTGGTCGTAACAGCAGTAGGAGTCATAGTGAATGTGGTATCACTTGGGACCGAAAGAATAGCTAGGTTAGTCTCATTAAAATCAGTTTCAGTAGTAAAACCAGTAATAGTAAGCTTCTCACCAATTGCTAGACCGTGAGCCGAAGGAGTCGTATAGGTGTGAATTGTTCCATCTGAAGAAGCAGTAACAGAAACACCACCAGCAACAAAGCCTTCTAAATGAGGAACCTTCAAGTCTACAGAAGTGGTGAGCGGGAATCGATAAGCTTGGAAAGTTACCGAGTCAACACCAATATCTGAGAACTTAGATGTTCCATAAGTAGATTGCCACTCTCTAACAAACAACTTAAAGACGTTAGTAGAGCCTGTTTGGTCTTTGTAGTTGAAAACACCGTTGTCGAACATTTGAACTGCTTGGTTAACTGCACCAAACTGCTTAAAGTTAGAGGTATTCGTTGTTGAAGTTTCATCCTGAATCTGCTGGTAGTAAACTTGGTCAGTATTACCCAAGAGTCCCAGAGAGATAACACTTGACCACTCTTCTTGAACAACGTTTGAAGTATCTTTTACAGACCAACCACCATCACGAATCAATTCTACGGTAGTAGCAGATACTGTTCCAGAAACCTCAACTTTATCCCAGTTCCAGCCGTTGATCATCTCAAACTGCTCATCCGTAATTGGACCCATTGGGAAAGGGAATTTGATAAGTAACGTATCGTCTCGCCAAGCATCTTTCAATGCGGAGTATACAGCTTTAAGAGATGCTCCATCGTCTGAAAGGTTGCCTTGAACTACCAAAGCGATCTTTTTAAGACCCCAGTCGATAATAACTTCGTCGGCGGTAACAGGAGTCGAAATGTTAGCTGTACCAGTAGTCAGATCAAAGCCAGTTCCACTACCTGTAGTGCTGCTTTGCGTAAGCGTAGCAGCAGCAGCAGTAGAGCTTCCACCAACCAAAATTACAGTAAATTCTGTAACTGCACCAGTTGACACTGCATCTACTCGAACCTTACTACCATCACTTAAAGTAATTTCGTCGTCGACTGCATGAAGCGAGCCGGCGCTGAAAGTACCGTTATTACCGGTATTATCATAGTTAACTTCCGTCTGTCCATTAATCACATCACCATCAATGCTACTAGCGATGGGTGTGTTGACCGAAGGCACGTGAACACTTAACGCATCTGGGTCTTTTTGCACATTTGCGTTTTGAAAAAAATTAGCCATTTAGTTTTTCCCCTAATTAGCTTTGCCCAATTTCTGGGCATATAGTAAATACCTAAAGGTATTATATAAATTTAAGTGTTAAACTGAGCCACTGTCATATTGTCTATCAGAACTCTGAAAGAGGGATATGCTTGTGTTCTCAGTACCACTTAAAGTTTCTTGAATTCTAAAGAATTCAAAATTTAAATTGTGTGCTACTAAAACTATGGGTATAGCTCCCCCTGATACATCGTATAAAAAAGTGGCAACAAAATTACCGGTATTAACTGTATCAGCTACAACAGTTGTGAATGTGCTACTTGTAGGGCTGGTTGCTATATTTTCTGCTCCGACAAGCTCCGTATATGTAGTAGGATCATTAACATCCGTATACGAGTATATTCTTAATTCAGTATCTTCTTCAATATTGGATATACTTAAAGTTTTAGTCTGTACAACAGTAGTAGTAGATCCATTGGTATTTCTAATAGTAGGAATTGTACTAGCACCATTAGCATTAATTGTTATTGCCTGTCCACTAGAGTTATGTACAGCAGCCGAAGTTGTGCCGTCTGCCCCAAATGATTCAGTGGAATCAAAAACTATATTTTCAAAGTCTATAGAGGACGTAGTTGTATACGTAGCACTTGTTAGCTCTATAGCATGTCCCGATCCTTTTTGTATAAAAAGACAGTCATGTATGCCTCCCGTACTAAAACTACCGTCGTCGATTAAAGCTACGCCAGCAGCAGTTCTTGCACGTATTTCTGAATTTTTAATTTCAGCAGAGCCTTGTGTTACAGATAAACCGTCTATCGTTCCTCCATCTATGGTACAGGCAGAGGTAAGAGTAAGCTCTCTTAAGCCTAAAATAGCACAGTCCGTTATAGTTGCTGTTCCGGTAGTCCCAGAAAAAACTAAATCAGGACGATTAGTTGCACTAGCTACACTAGAAGATTGAAAGTTAGAGTTAGATAAACTAAAGCTAGTGCTAGCGTTATTTAAATTAACGCTCCACCCCAACCACGTTGAGGTAATTCCGGCTTGATCAACAAAGATAAGGGTGCTATCACTTTCATTAAATGTAGTAGCAACTGCTGTTCCTGCGGTAGCTCCCTCCCCTATCGTAAGGCGGGCATAGAAAAAGTCAACGCCGCCGCCTGAAGTAAGAAGCCCTTTAAAGCCTCCTGTCTTAGCTGTTTCAGTAGTACGTATAAATGATAGTGTATTATTTGTTGTGCCATCTAAATAAAATGGAGATACTTGACTTCCTTGAAAATACCAAGAAGAGTCTACAAAACTGTTTACTTTATTTCCTGATCCTGCGTTTCCATTATTAATTCTAAAACCTAATGTAGTAACCGCCGAAAGAGTAATAGTTGCTGATAGCTGATTCGCATCACACCAGATAGGAACATAACCGCCACTTCCAGGGTAAAAGCCTGCTCCAATATTAACCAAACCATCTGTAGTACCATCATACATTAAAAAGTCATAGTCGGTAAGCGTAGCGCCTACAGAGGTATTAAACCAATAAATCGCAGCACTTCCACTAGAAGAAAGGTCTACAGAAGAAGCAGGATTTTGACTCCAACCTTTAATTGTATTAGTTTCACTATCAATACGAAACTCCCCACAGCCTGTTCCTTCAAGCTCATATCCATCAGCATTATTTGTGGCAATCGGAGCGTTTCCTCCCCCTGGAGAGTATTCGTCCCAACCAGTAGAATCTAAAGAGTTGAATGATACAGACCTACTACCAAATGCCATTAGATTACAGTTCTAGTAATGTCCTTTACTACTTTTACTTTTCCTATTAAAAGAGTTTGGACATTTCCTGAATCGTCAACTTGTTGGATGTCGTAGTTATAGGTTCGAGCCTCAAGAACTGTAGTAAGAGCTTTCGGAGCGTTTAGGTAGACAACACCCAATAAAGCATCAGGGCCTGTAGGAACGACGGATACTTGTAAATCTCCGGGGTCCGGATCGTCAACATTACTTTTTAAAGTAAGAGTGTACGTGTAGTTTGTTACATTCGTAATAGCCCCATCAGAGCTAACGACTAGTTTAATAGTCCAGTCGTCTCCACGTACTAGAGGGTTTAAGTCTTTGGCTGTAAATGACATAGTAGGCTCAAGGTTCCTGGCCAATTATTTTTGGCCTAGTAAAACATTTAGTACAAATTATAGCAAGTTGCACCTACTATGTCAAGAACTATTTTTTGAAAGGTGGTTATTTTTTAGGGGGAGATAGTTTAGAAATCCAGTACATATTCTAGATTTGGTTCAAAATATTTAGGGCCTTTTAGAACTTTTCCATCGTCTCTATATATAGGCTTACCGTCTTCTCCTAGCTTACTCATATTGCTGGCGTGTACTTCAGCAAAACAGCAATCTAAATCAATTCCGTAGGCGTGTCCCGCCCCGTATACTACATATAGGATATCTGTTAAAGCGTCAGCAACTTCTACAATATCATCGGCATCCATAGCCTCTCTAAGCTCTGCTAACTCTTCGGAAATTAAATCGTATCGAAGTTCCTGTGTTTTAAGATCTGGAAAATCTGGAACATCCTTCACGTCTTGCCCGAAGATTTGCATAAAGTCTCCTACAAGCTCGAAATTAGTACCGTTTGACATGTTTATTGACTCCTTGTCTTTTTTGCTCTCGTTTAACTGCTGCTTTACGAGATACGTGTTTTTTAGTACTTGATTTTTCATAGTACTCATTTTTTCTATAGTCCCATATAATTTCGGAACTTTTTCTTTTAAAAATTTTTAATGCTCTTTCTACATTACCATTTTTTACAGTTATTTTCAATTTATTCCTTAAATTTCTCCACATAAAAGATATGATTTCCAATATGTGCAGTAACGCGCATACTTTTAGTCCATCCAGGTGGCTTTATATAGTCAGCATGGTACCAAAGAGCTCCCTGCGTTATGTTCTTAGTACTACCGTGATACAGCACATATGCTATTTCTAATGCTTCTTCATATGAAGAAAAGTCAGTAATAATTTTATATACATTTTCTTTGCAATACCAAGTAAATTGACATATATTTGTTTTTCGTTGAGTAACTACAGTACAGATTGTATTAGGGAATTTCTTAGATGCAACTCTGTTTATAACAACTTCCCCTACCGCACGTTTGCCCTTTATAGGTTGGTTTCTGCTCTCGAAATATATATTATTTGCTAGGCAGATTATTTCTTTTTCTTCTGTATGTGAGGCAAAAGCTGAGGTAGTATACATTAAAATACTGAAAGCTACTATTTTACTTCCTTTACAAAATACCATCCTCTATCCTTCAAATACTTGGCCTGCTTTACACAAGCGTTATAGCTCCTGTCCGGGAAGTAGTTTTCTAATTCGGTTCTATTACTTTTGTGATATATCTTACTAAGAAGCTTTCTTTCTTCGTGTGTCCACGGTCTTTTCTTATATATTTTCATGAACCTGTTACCTTTATTTGATATATAGTATAGAACATTTAACCTAAAAAGTCAAGAAGAATTTTTAGTTAGCAAAAAATTTTTCTTGACTTTTAAGTCATATTTATGTATAATAATAGAAATTCACAAAACCAAGCCTCGGAGATTGCATATGATTATTGGCGTTGATACACTTATTTTTATCTTTTGCTTACTAGGGTGTGGTATATCTACTTGGTACCTAGGGCATAAAGAGGGTGTAGAAGATGCCGTTCAATACTTTATTGATAACGGAGTAATTGAGGTTGACGAAGATTTTGAAGACTGATACGTCTATAACTATCATACTATAAACCGGAGAGCGAAAGCCTCCCCGCTAATCGAAAGATGGCATGAAATCATAAGATGAGGAGACATTTATGACAAATTCAAAATTAGCTATGGCAGACCTAACAAAAGTAATGTTTGGTTTTGACCGTTTCATGAACAACACGGCACTGTTCCAAGAGAACTTTGATGGTACTTACCCTAGATTTAATATTATCGCCAACAAGAATGGAGATAAAAGGGTTGAGATTGCTGTGCCCGGGTGGAATAAAGCGGATATCGATATTTTCCTCCACGAGGGTGTTCTAACTGTAGAGGGAAGAAAAAAGTTAGAGACAAAAGAAGAATCTGAAACATACGTTTACAAAGGCTTGAGTGGTAAAACATTTAAAAGAGTTTTTGGCGTTCCTGAACACGTTCAAGTAGTTTCCGCTTATATGGAGCGGGGCCTGCTTTGCATTGATTTGCATGAAGAAGTCCCTGAAGAATTGCAGCCTAAGAAGATTGCAATTAACTAAGGAGAAACGTGTGAAAAATATTATGGCCAAGAAAGAAGGTATCGCAGATGTAGCAGAAATTGTTGCAGTCTTGGTAGGCCTTACTGGCACTTTAGCATATATCATCAGCCCTTTAATGGTCTAATGGTAGGGTGGGGGCGTAAGCCCCCTACTTTAGAGAAAAAATATGGGTATACCTATAATTGGAGAATTATTTAAATCAGTAGCGGGGTTAGGACAAACCTATATTGAAGGGAAAAATGCGGTAAGTAAAGCTAAAGCAGATGCAAAGGCAGCAGTAATAGTTAAATCCGTAGAACAAGAAGGCGACTGGGAAAAAATTATGGCTGAAAACAGCGGAAGCTCGTGGAAAGACGAGTGGTTAACGCTTCTTTTCAGTATTCCACTAATAATGGCATTTATACCTAGCATGGTGCCATACGTACATGAGGGGTTCAAAGTATTAGAAATTATGCCAGATTGGTATCAGTATACACTAAGTGTAATTGTGGCCGCTTCCTTTGGGGTAAGATCCGCCATCGGTTTTATGAAAGCAAAAAAATGAAAGAAAAAGATCTTAATATAAACAAAGAAAGACTAATAGAGCAACTAAAAGTAGATGAAGGAATCAAAACTGAAATATATCTTGACCATCTTGGGTATGCTACTTTTGGTATCGGCCATCTTATTATTGAAGACGATCCAGAATTTGGGTGCAAAGTTGGAACAGCAGTATCAGAGGAGCGGATTGAGGAAGTTTTTGAAAAAGATCTACAAGTAGTTTTAGACGAGTGTAAAATATTATATGATAGTCACTGGGATTCTTACCCAGGAGAAGTAAAAGAAATTTTAGCCAATATGATGTTCAACCTAGGAAGACCTAGATTATCTAAATTTAAGAACATGACTAATGCGTTAAATACCGCAGATTGGAAAAAGGCCGCAATAGAAATGAAAGATAGTAGGTGGTATCATCAAGTGGGCGATAGGTCAAAAAGATTAGTAAATAGAATGACTGCAGTATCCTAGCGGTGTATATATGTATATGTAACAAAATAACAGAAAAAATGCTAGAAAATAATTCTTTTTTAGCCCATAAAATAGGAGATAAGTGCGGAATATGTATAAGAGACAATCCCAACGTGTCGGCAGCAAACGTAACGTACATGCTAGACAGCAACAAAGAAAAAGCGTAGGTAGGTGTTACGAAGGAAAATTTTACTGCCATATTCGAAAAGAATTCAATACCTGGGAAGACCACATATCTTTCTATAAAATTAACAGAATCTAGACAAGGAGAGACCCCATGCTGCCCTGCCCCGTATGTGCTAGCCCTTTGGGACTATCTCTAGACTTCATAATGAAGAACCCTATCTCTGCTTGTCCAGGGTGTAAAACTGTCTTTAACTTTGATGTTGAAGACGAAGTAAAGGGCAAAATGAAAGCAGCATTAAATGATATTGATAAAATCAAAAAGCGTTATCAAGGTTTGGTAACATTTAATTAAGGAAAAAAATGAGTATAGCTAACAAATTTACAGGTTTACCCATTGAGCAACTGATTACAGCCCCTATTATTGGAATGGCTAAAGGTCAGGCACAGCTCAATGATGTTACCTGGCAATACATTCAGGAAGTAGCGTTCACAAAAGGAGACGACGGAAAGACTGTAGCTCGATCTTTAGATGTTGAAATGAATAGAGTCATGACAGACGGGGATACTGGAGAGCAGTCTGTACAAACTTTATACAGTAAAGTACCTATGCTTCCTTTAGTGCCTCTGCCCTCCTTGGCTATTACCTCCGCAGATATTAATTTTTCTATGGAAGTTCAAACGTCAACGCAAGATACTTCTTCCACCTCTACAGAAAGCTCAGTAAGTGCTTCTATCTCTGGTGGATTTTGGGGAGCAAAGTATAAAGCAAATATTTCTGGAAAAGTAGCTACTAATCGAGAAAATGTACGAAAGACAGATAACTCTGCTAAGTATGAAGTGGCCGTACACGCGGAACAGCTTCCTGCTACAGAGGGGATGCTTAAGTTATCAGATTACCTAACACAGATGCTAGAGCCCTCCCTTATTCCTCTTTCTACTAATACAAGTGGCCCCTAAAATTTAAAAATTTGGTAAAGAATGGCAAAATTACATATAGATGAGCTAGTATCAGGACTTCTAGAAAGTGCTATGGTTGCTCAAAGTATTAGTCAGCGTCAGCATATTAATTCACTGAAGAATTATTTTAATGATGATGGTACCCCTAAAACTGTAAAGTTTAAAGTTGACGATAAAGACATAGTTTTTCCTCTCTACATTCTTGCAGACCATTCCTCTATAGGGCTGGATCAGTTAGATGTAGAGTTTGAGGCACGCCTTCATTTTGGAGATGTTGACGACGATGTCTCTCAAGTGAAAAAAGATGTTCTAGGCTTATTTGCAGACAAAGAGGTGGGATATCAACATAATATTAAATCTATATCTGTGGACAGTTCTAAATCCAAAAATTCAGGGCTCGCTAAAATAAAAGTGCGCTTTAAAGCAGACGAGAAGCCGGAGGCAGTGTCCCGGCTTCTTGACTCTTATATTAATACATTAGACGATCCCACACAGCAAAACCAGGAGTAATAAAATAAAAGACATGGATCTAGAGAAACTAAAAACCTTAGTAATTACAATGGAAGAGTGCGGAGAATTAATCCGCGCCTGCTCAAAAGTAATGAGACACGGAGTAGATGATCCTAAATATCTACAAAATCTGCAAGAAGAAATGGCCGATGTAAAGGCTATGATAATGGTTCTGCAACAAGCCTACGGGTTAGATAGAAGCATGACAGAAAACCTGGTGCAAAAAAGATTAGCAAAAATGTCAAACCCAAAGTACTCTTAGTAAATAGTGCTTGACTTTATATGTAGAATACTGTATAATATATTCTTAACTTAGGGAACTACCAGTGAATATATTTATTTTAGACCACGACATAGATCTTTGTGCTCAATACCATATTGATGCACACTCAGGTAAAATGCAGTTAGAAGCTGCGCAGATGCTCTGTACAAATCACTGGGTAGATAAATACCTAGGATATATACCTAGAAAACTAACTTCGGAGGAATGGAGTGTACTCAAAGAAGCCAAGAAAAACCCAATTAGGGATTTTCCCTATCTTCCTACTATGTATAATCACCCCTGTACTATATGGGCTCGTGAGTCACAACAAAACTATGAATGGCTCTTCTGCTATTCACACGCCCTCAATCAAGAGCACATCTACAGAGGTGGTGCCAATCACAAATCCTTCGAAGAAGTTATCCGTTGCTTGCCAGACATGGTACATTTACCAGCAACGGGACTTACCCCATTTGCCCAAGCCATGCCAGAAGAACTCAAGTCAGAGGATGCCGTAGAATCCTATCGCATGTTCTACATGAAGGATAAGGCCGCTATCGGTAAGGGTGCACACTGGAAAGTACGGGGTAAACCCCACTGGTGGGATGAGAATCTCGCAGACTATGATAATAGAATATCAGGACAAAAATAATGGCATACTCAGATAAAGTAATGGATCACTATGAAAATCCTAGAAATGTAGGAAGATTTGATGATGCCGAAGATATTGGTACCGGCATGGTAGGCGCTCCTGCTTGCGGGGATGTTATGCGCTTGCAGATAAAAGTATCTGATGAAGGAGTAATTTTAGATGCAAAGTTTAAAACATACGGATGTGGAAGTGCAATTGCTAGCTCTTCTCTACTCACTGAGTGGGTTAAGGGAAGAACCTTGGATTCTGCTAATGATATTAGCAACTCAGATATAGCAGAAGAATTGGCACTACCTCCGGTAAAAATTCATTGTAGTGTTCTCGCAGAGGATGCTATTAAAGCAGCAATTAAAGATTATAAGGATAAGAATGAGAAGTGAAGTAAGTTTAGTAGGGATGACAACTCCTAGTGCTCAAACAGGTTGTCACAATGCAGAAGATCTTATTGCTTTTGCAGCTCGGGTTAGCAATCCCGCAAACCAGAATAACACTAAAACTTCCAGCAAACTACTGGGCTATCTTATCAAAGAGGATCACTGGAGCCCATTTGAGATGGTTAGTGTTACAATGGAAATCAAAACTACTAGAGACATTAGTAGACAAATCTTAAGGCACAGAAGTTTCTCTTTCCAAGAGTTTTCTCAGAGATATGCTGTGAGCGAGTCGTTTGTTACAAATAGGGAAGCACGAAAACAACACCCTACCAATAGGCAGCTTAGTGAAGTAGACGAAGATGCTGATCGCCAAAGAAAGGCCCAAGAAGTATTCAGTGAGATGCAGGCTCAAGTCGCTCAAACTGCAAAAGATTATTATGAGATGGCCCTTCATAACGGTATAGCCAAAGAACAGGCGAGAGCGCTTCTTCCAGAGGGGTTGACAGAGACAACACTGTATATGTCTGGTACTCTTCGATCTTGGATTCATTACTGTGACCTAAGACGAGGTCACGGAACACAACCGGAGCACATGGAAGTTGCAGATAAATGCTGGGAGATCTTAGAAGTACACTTTCCCAGTGTATGCAAGGCGGTCGAACAACATGACAACTAGAAGCGTAGAGAGAAGAAAGGGCTCTAAGTGGAGGAACGGGGCTTATGATCGTAGAAAGAAGTCTATGCCCAACCCAATAACAGGATTTGAAGAAGTGGAAGACAGAATAATGAGAGCAATTAAAATTATGGGGTGGATTTGTATGATGGCAATAGGTATATCGGTAGGGATTATGATTGTATGAGCGAAGGACTAAAATTTGATACAGAAAAACCAAAAATGTATTTGTTACCTCCGAAAGCAACTATAGAAGTGTCTAAGGTTTTAACTTTTGGGGCAGAAAAATACGATGAGCAAAACTGGAGAAAACTAGATAATTTGCAGAATCGTTACACAGGCGGTGCACTTCGGCACATATTTGCACACATGGATAACGAACAAATAGACTTGGATTCTGGGATATCACATCTAGCACACGCCATATGCTGTTTATTATTTAAATTGGAGATTGAATTAGAAAATGCCGAGAGTAAAGAAAAGAGATTACGAAGAGATAACGGATACGAATATTCAAAAAGTTTTAGACTTACTGAATCCAACGGATGGGAAGAAACCAATAACTAAAAAAGAGGCATGTGAGATTTTACGCATCTCATACAATGTGTCTAGGCTTGATAAAATATTTGCAGAATACCTTGACCATAAAGAATATGTTTTAAAACGAAAAAGTATAAATAAAGGTAAAAAAGCTACAGAGGGAGAGATACAAAGCGTAGTCACAGAGTATCTACACGGAGAGAGCATATCAGTAATCGCAAAAGGCTTATACAGGTCTCCCTCGTTCGTAAAAGCTATTATAGAAAGGCTGGGGGTACCCCAACGACCAAGTAGCAGGCAAGAAAGAAAAGATCCTGCATATCTTCCTGACGATTGTGTAGCAGACTCTTTTATGCCAGGACAAGTTGTATGGTCTGCAAAGTACCACAGCCCTGCAGAAATTTTAAACGAAGTATCCATAGACTACCAGGCAGAGATGCCTGGGTATAGTGATGTTAACTATGAAAAGAAATACTCATCAAAGTGCTATACCATATATATTATGAAACCTATGGAGACCTCTAATGATTTTATAGTTCAAACTCCTAACATGGGAGGTTTCAATGCCTACGCACTGGCATGTGAACTCGGAAGTTTAGAACATTTGAAAAATATCGGAATTGATTTACAACGTTTATAAAAAAATATCTTGACATTCTTACTAAATTCTATTATAATATGTTTTTAAGAAATGAGGGAAACCAGAAAATGGGAGACCGATTTTATAGACAACAACTTGAAACTCTGGGTACATGCCCAGGATACTATGGAAAACCAAAAAGGAAAAGACCAATGGCGTGGGATGACGACAAAAAAGCACAGGCAGTATCAATGTATGAAGAAGCTGACCCTACCCCCGAAACTTCAGTAGAAATCGTAAAAGATATTGCTGACGAACTTGGAGAAACCGCAAACGGTGTTCGAATGATTCTTACTAAAGCCGGAGTATATGTAAAAAAGACTCCAGCAACTGGCGCAAGCAAATCTTCTGGCAGCACAGGTGGTAGTACCCGAGTATCAAAAGCAGCAGCTATTGAAACACTCACTCAAGCACTAACAGATGCTGGGCAGGATGTTGACGATGAGATTGTCGGCAAGCTGACAGGTAAAGCTGCAATGTACTTTGCAGGTGTTATTGCGGCTGTAAACAACTAAAAATTTTTCTCCTAAGCAGTATGAAGCCCCGCTCTTCGGAGCGGGTAGCTTCTATTCCTATATCAGTACAGCAAAAGATTTTGCTAACCTGCTTTATAGGAGCAACCTGTGAAAAAAGAAGAACTCACACAACTAATGGATCTGTATGGCGATGCTGTAATTAGCTATAGAAGCCAGAACTCTAATAAATTAAAGTATAATGTTTGTACTTTAGATTTTAGCACTGGCTATATCCAAGACAAGAAAAATAGAGCTAAAGAAGACGACGACACATTATTAATGTTTTGTTGGGATACTGATTCTTTTCGGCTGATGAAACCGAAAAATATTACCAGTGTTGTTCCGCTAGCCTCGATACTTAAAAACTCGAGAGGTTAGATATGGAATTATTCGAAGAGCCTAGTATTTACGAGAGAATAATACACACAGATGAAGTCAAAAACGAACAGGTCCGACTTACTGTTAGCACTTTTCGTGGTGTTGAGTATATTAGTGTCCGAAAGTTTTATCTGGATTTCCATGAAGAATGGAAACCTACCAGAAATGGTGTTACAATGCCGATCGACTTCGACAATTCCCGAGAGTTATTTATTGGGCTCACCGAAATTTTGTCCCTGGCAGAGTCCAGAGACGTTATAGAGGAGCATTTTAAAGATTTACTTGTAGATCTTTATTCAAAATAATTTCATAACGGAACTGTAAAAAATTCTTGACTTTATTAACTTTTTCCAGTATAATATATGTTCAATTTAGGGAAATACAGACTTGAAAGATTTTTTAGAAAAAGCAGCAGACGCATACTATAATGGTGTGCCACTGTTGTCTGACTCAGAGTTTGACTCTCTGGCGGCTAAATATAATTATAATTCAGTAGGCCATGTCGTTACTGACGGCATTCCACACCTTTATAAAATGTTTTCGCTAGAAAAAGAAATCTATAAAGACACTAGCTGTCTTGATGCCCGAATCTCCTCGTTGAGGAACGAAGGCAGGGTCTGTACTCCAAAATTAGACGGTGCTGCCGTATCTCTAGTTTATGTCAAAGGGCATTTTGCTCTAGGCTTAACTAGAGGAGATGGTAATCTAGGACGGGATATTACTGACAAACTCAGTACTATCGTTCCGGCTTCTATTGACCATCAGGGTACAGTACAAATTACAGGGGAAGTAGTATGCCCCCTGAGTGTTCCTAACGCTCGAAATGCTGCAGCGGGTGCTCTAAACTTAAAAAGTTTAGAAGAATTTGCTGAGCGTCCAATACAGTTTGTTGCATACGATGCACAGGCTAGTAGAGGACATATCCTTGAAATAGAGCAGTACACTGAGCTTATGGAGTTTCTACAGCATCAAGGATTTGATGTAGTTACATGTTTCGATGAAACAAACTACCCTACGGATGGTGTAGTTTGTAGAGTTGAATCCATAAGCAAATACTATAGCTTAGGTTTTACGTCTCATCACCCTCGAGGTGTAGTCGCGCTTAAGCAAGAAAAAGAAGGTGTAGTAACAACTTTAGAAGATGTAGTTTGGCAAGTAGGTAAATCAGGTGCAGTAAGTCCTGTAGGAATATTGACACCTGTATTTATTGGAGATGCGAAAGTTTCTCGTGCTACTCTGCATAACATAGAGTATATACACCAGCTAAACTTAGAAATTGGCTGTGCTGTCGAAGTAATAAGAAGCGGGGAAATTATACCTCGTATTTTACGACGGGTAGACCTATAAGGTCACCTGAAGAAAAATATTACTTGACACTCAGCTAATTTTTATATTATAATAATCTTTCACTTTTTAGGAATACTATACTTATCATTATGACTACTATACAAGCCCCAAAAACTTGTCCTAGTTGCTCTAGCCCTCTAACATGGGTTAATAATGTTTTGTATTGTAGGAATAATATGTGTGATGCCAGAACAGGAAAAAAGATAGAGCACTTTGCTAAGGCCCTTAAAATAAAAGGACTTGGCCCTGCAGCTATCAAAAAACTAGACATACAAGACTTTGATGAAATCTATTCTATGACAGAAGAGGATATCGCTGTTCGCCTAGACTCAGAAAAGCTAGCTTCTAAATTATACGCAGAGATTCAGAACTCTCGTTCTGCCCCTCTTGACTTAGTCCTTCCTGCTTTTGGAATCCCCCTAATAGGGAATACGGCAACTAAAAAGCTGTCTGCTATTGTATCAACTATGTTCGAGATTAATAGAGACGCTTGTACGCTTGCAGGGCTAGGCCCTAAAGCTACAGAGAGCCTGTGTAACTGGCTAGACTCGGAGTATTACTGCTTCTATGACGGCCTTCTGCCTTTTTCTTTCAAATTTTCTGAACAAGAAAAAGTAACTCTAGAAAAGGGTGTTGTTTGTATCAGTGGTAAGCTGAAGAGTTTCAGAACCAAAGCTGAAGCAACAACAGCATTGAATAGTGCAGGTTACGAGGTAAAAAGTAGCCTTACTAAGCAAGTAACGATTCTATTAAACGAAAGTGCGGTAGAGTCCAGTAAAACTAAACAAGCCAGAGACTCTGGCATTAAAATTTCAACAAACATTTATGAATTATTGGAGATATAATGGCACTTCCTAAGTGGACAGATGAGCGAACCGCTCAATTAACAGCTTTCGTTGGTGACGAAAGTCCTATTTCTCAAGGTACAGTTGCAGAAGCAGCTTCTACTCTTGAAACAACTCCTCGTTCCGTTTCTAGCAAATTGCGTAAAATGGGATTCGAAGTAGAATTGGCATCAGTAGCCGCAGGTAAGTCTTTCTCAGATGAGCAAGAAGCAACTTTGCGTGCTTTTGTAACAGAAAACAGCGGTGAATATAACTACGCACAAATTGCTGAGCATTTTGAAGGCGGTAAGTTCTCTGCTAAGTCTATCCAAGGCAAAATCTTGTCTATGGAATTGACTTCTCATGTTGCAGCTATGCCTAAAGTAGAGCCTGTACGAACGTACAGTGCAGACGAAGAAGCTACGTTTATCGCAATGGTAAACAAGGGCTCTTTCGTAGAGGATATCGCAGAAGCCTTGGGTCGAGAAATCAACTCAGTACGTGGTAAAGCTCTTAGCTTGCTCCGTTCAGGCGACATTGACGCTATCCCCCGCCAGCAGAACACCAAAGGTGCAGCAACTGCAGATCCTTTTGCCTCTCTTGGCAACCTAGCCGAGATGACTGTAGAAGAGATTGCAGAGGCGATTGGCAAAACTCCCCGTGGAGTAAAAACTATGCTGACTCGTCGTGGCCTCACAGCCTCTGACTATGATGGCGAAGCTCGGGCACAAAAAGCCGCAGCTAGCTAATAGCATATACATAATATTATGTAAAAACCAGAACAGCTACGGGGTCTCTCGTAGCTGTTTCTTTAATGTTCGGGGGAACGATAGTTGAATATAGCAAGTGCTTTAATTAAAAAGACGATTGAGGAGGCAGACCTCGAAACTTGGTCGTATGTTAAAAAAGAGTACCTCCCTTCCGAGTACCATAAAGTATTTGACTATATTGATAATTATTTTGATAACTACTCCCGATTACCTACCTTTGAGGACTTAACCCTTTCACTACGGCACGCTCAGACAAAAGAAAAGGTACTAGCAATACAATCTCTTGAAGTAGAGGCAGATGCTTTTACTTTATTGCAGTATTTAAAAAATGAGTTTACACAAAAAGAAATATTTAACTCGTTAGATACTTATATTGATAGTACAGTTTTATTTGCAGAAGCCGAAGAATCAGTACAAGCACTACATCAGATCGTGCTAGATATTCAGGATAAGGTAGACTTAGAAGTCCCATCCGAAAGTATGCAAAGAATATCTCTGTTCGACTCTGAAGACGATTTAGATAAGTACCTGCCCCTCGGTCTCAACTCAGACTATGATCAAAGCATTTCGTTTTCCCCCCGAGACCTGGTGCTTGTTGGTGGTAGACGAGGGGCGGGGAAATCTATTGCTTGTGCCAACGTTGCAGCGGCTTCGTACTTAGCAGGTAAGTCTTCTCTCTACTTTACAATCGAGATGAGTAGTAGAGAAATTCTGCAAAGAATATGTTCAATCTCAACGGGTGTGCCTGCCAATAGAATTAAAAACAAAAATTTAAGTATCACAGAATGGGAGAAGATAGCTTCTTGGTGGGCTGCACGATTTACTAAAGGCCAGGAGCGTTTGGATGAGTATAGAGAACACCGAGATTTTGACAGGTTTCACCAAAAACTTAGTCTTGGAGATCTTACCCCTGAACAACAGGTAGACGTAATATATGACCCTTCACTTACTATAGGAAAGATAAGAGCAGAGTTAGATAAAAAAGTATCTATACTTAAGCCTTCAGTAATTATTGTAGACTATATTAACCAGGTAAAAAGATCAAATATACCTAGTAGGTTTGGTGGCCAGTATGATTGGACTGAACAAATAGAAGTAAGTAAAGCATTAAAATCTATGGCCCAAGAGTACGAGGTGTGTGTATTTAGTCCATATCAAACCGATGCTACAGGAGAGGCAAGATTTGCTAAAGGTATTCTGGATGCCGCAGATGCTGCATACTCTTTAGAAGCCTGGAGTGAGGAGGATAACTGCATAAGTTTTAATTGTGTAAAAATGAGATCAGCTCCAATGCACAGCTTTACTTCAACCATGAATTGGGATACCCTAAAGATAGGTCCTGATAGTACACTAACACCTAAAGAGCGGGAGGACTCCTCAGAGAAAACAGGAGAAGAAATTAATGACAACATCGGGTAAAATTTCTCTTGACTATTTAGTTGTTTTCTTGTATAATATACTCTTAATTAGCGAGGATAACACATGATAGTATCAGGGTCAATTAATTATACCTATACAGGTAGAAAGCGTAATACACGTAAAGTTAATAAAGTAACTAAAACAAAGAGACCTTTCAAAGAAATGAAAGAACCACTGTTTACTAATAGTCGCATAGACGAAGTGAATAAGTACCCAAGCGCTCCGATGACTCCTTACAGGCCCGCAAAGGATACTTCATATAAGACACAGCATAAGTTTACCGTAGCTCCTGCCTATAATAAAGGAGCTTACATGGTTATACCAAGAAGCGAAGTAGAGGACATAGGACGATGATTAAACAGGACGATGCTAGAAGTAAAATTGAAGAGCACTTTATTGTTTTAGAGGCCGCTGTAGATGTTGGTGACTTTGAGTGGATGCAAACTGGCATGGCTAGGCTTTCTAAATACTACTCCTTTTTTACAGAGGAGGAGATAAGTAAGTTTGAAGAATATGAGCTAATCATAGAAACGGGCAGCCTCTCCGAAGAGTATGATAACTATTATGAGCCCACTGAATATGACGAGTGGCAAGACTATGATTCGGACTGTTAATGAACGTAGAAGATCTTTTAAGAAGTAAAGAAATTGCCTTCATACCTAAAGGTGGAGACTTTCTAGTAAGCTGTTTAAACCCTGCGCACCCAGACAAAAACCCTAGTATGAGAATAGACCAGATAACTGGTATATTCAATTGTTTTTCGTGTGAGTATAAGGGCAATTTGTTTACTCTTTACGGCGAACGACAGAATCAAATGCAGGTTCGAAGAGAGATGTTAAAGAAGAAAATACAAGAAGTACGAGCAGAGAATATAGGATTAGCCTTTCCTAAAAATTCTATGCCGTATGTAGGTAACTGGAGAGATATAAAACCAGAAACCTATAGAAAGTTTGAGGCGTTTCAGCAGCAATCTTTAAAAGAGTATCAAAACAGAATTGTGTTCCCTATCCGCGATAGAACACTAAAAATAGTAGCATTTGTAGGACGACATACCACAATGGGAACTCCCAAATATTTAAATAGTCCTGCCGGAGTAAAAATGCCATTGTTTCCCGTAGTTAAACCTAACTTAGGGTCTGTTATATTAGTGGAAGGTATATTTGATATGCTTAATCTACATGACAAAGGCCTAGAAAACGCTATCTGCTGTTTCGGTGTAAAAAACGTTACAGAGGACAGACTAGCAATTCTAGGTATGCAAGGAGTAAGTAATATTGATATATTTTTTGATAATGATGAGGCGGGTCAAGCCCAAGCCTCCCGTGTGGAGGGGTTATGTGAGAAAGTTGGTCTCACTTCCAGAGTTATTAAGTACGGTAATAAAAACGTAGATCCTGGAGCCCTTAAATATTCTCAAGTAAATGATCTAAGGATTAAATTATATGCCTAAAGTTGCATTAGTAGAAACTAAACCGAGTCGTTCAAATTTTAAAGAATTGTTCGACGGCTCTTTTGCGTTTGATACATATCATTTGTGCTCAGACGCGAGCGTTAAAAAAGTCCTGAAAAGAGACTGCGATATTGATATTGATACAGACCAATATGATTGGGTTATTTTAGTGGGTAGCGATGCACTAAAATACTTTACAAAAATTAATTCTGTTACAGAGTACTCAGGTAAAAAAGTAGAAGGAAAGTTCCTTCCTGTAATCAATCCTGGTATGCTTAAGTTTAAGCCCGAGGCTAAAAAGACCTGGGAGTCCTCTAAGGATAATATTATTAAGTATATTAGTGGAGAACTAGAGGACACTGTAATAGATGATAATATTGCTCGGGGCATACAAGATACTGACGAAGCTAAAGCATGGGTTAGGCAGGCAGCACAGCATCCTGTAATTGCTTTAGATTCCGAAACAACGGGACTATACCCGCGCGATGGTCACGTGCTAGGAATCTCCATGTCATATAATGGGGACGACGGTGTATACATAGATACTGAATGTTTTGATGATGAGTTAGAATCTATGCTTGCTGACTTGTTTAAGTCTAGCAAAGTTGTTTTTCATAATGCAAAGTTTGATATAGCTTTCTTTGAGTATCATTTTGGGTGGGTTTTTCCAGATTTTGAAGATACTATGTTGCTTCATTATTTAATAGATGAGAATCCTGGAGGCCATGGACTAAAGCCCCTTTCTTTAAAGTATACAATCTACGGAGACTATGAGAAGCCGATGTATGATTGGATGGATCAGTATAGAAAAGAGCATGGAATATTAAAGGGCGATTTTCAATGGAGCTCTATTCCGTTTGATATAATGAAAACATATGCAGCAATGGATGCTGTGTGTACGTTTACTTTATACCAAAAATTTAAAAAAATTAAAGAAAACCATAAGCTACTATCTGTATATGATAATATTCTTATACCAGGAACTAGGTTTCTAATTGATGTCCAAAACAATGGTGTTCCTTTCGACGCTAAAAGGCTGCGTATCGCCCAGGAGCTCATGCAAGATGACATAGATAGCGCGGTAGAGGAACTATATAAAGTAAACGCCATTAAGTTATTTGAGAAGGCTCAAGGAAAGGAGTTTAATCCAAATAGTACAGTACAACTACGATCCTTGCTATATGATTATATAGGTCTGCAACCAGTAATGAAAAAAACGGGGACAGGCGCTTGGTCAACAGACGCTGAAGTTCTACAAATACTAGGACAAGAACATGAAGTACCTAACCACATTCTTAATATACGGCAAAAGTCTAAGATTAAAAATACATATTTGGATAAAATTATTCCTCAGCTGGATCGTGACTCACATCTCAGAACCGGTTTTAATTTGCATTCTACTACTAGTGGCCGTCTTAGCAGTTCAGGCAAGCTAAACATGCAGCAACTGCCAAGAGATAACCCTATTGTAAAGGGTTGTATTAAGGCAAGTGAGGGTAATAAAATAGTTGCTATGGATTTAACAACTGCTGAAGTTTATGTTGCAGCAATTCTGGCAAAAGACACGGCTTTAATGGACGTATTTAAAAGTGGAGGAAATTTTCACTCTAGTATTGCAAAAACAGTTTTTAAGCTAACTTGTCCTGTAGAGGATATAGCAGACATGTATACTACTCAGAGGCAGGCTGCTAAAGCTGTTACTTTTGGTATTATGTATGGTGCTGGCCCTAAAAAGATAAGTGAGCAAGTTACCAAAGATTCAGGAACCGTATTTACAGTTGGAGAAGCAAAGGATGTAATTGAAGATTATTTTAAAACTTTTCATAAATTGGATAAATGGATCAAAGAAAACCAAAAGTTTATTCAAGCTAATGGTTTTATATACAGTTTCTTTGGTAGAAAGAGGAGATTACCAAATGTACAATCGGCGGATCCACAAATCCAAAGTCATTCGATTAGGAGTGGTCTTAATTTTTTGGTCCAGTCTGCTGCTTCTGATATTAACTTATTGGGCGCTATAGATATGAATCAACATATTAAAACCCATTCTATGAAAGCTAAAATATTTGCGCTTGTACATGACTCTATCTTAGCAGAGGTTGCAGACGAAGATGTTGACAACTATGTCAGCTCTCTTCGTAAGTACATTCAAATGGATAGAGGCTTGAGTATACCTGGAGCACCTGTTGGGTGTGATTTTGAAATAGGCGAGGACTATTCAATGGGTAAATTTAAGAAAATATATGGTAATTACATATAAAACGATAAAAAATATTACTTTTCCTATATATAGATTAAGATCTGATAATTGGAGCTATACGGATGGTTTATTATTTCTAGATAATGAAATAATAGACGATCGGAATATGCCAGGAAACACTCTTGGCCTACGGAGAGTTCAAACATCAGATCCTAGACTAGGAAAACTAAATAAACAGATAATTTCCGTACAAGGATTACTGAAGCAGGCTACACCGTATTTTATAGATAGCAAGGGCATCCCTTTTATCTATCAAAAAACGCAAATGTGTACTTTAAAATACAAACATATTAACAAAGTACATAAAGCAGAGGGTAGTTCTTTTATTATATGCAAAAAAATACCTCCTTTTAGAGTACCGAGGCCTCCTGAAACGGGCCAACGATACGCAGGGATTTTGTATTTAAAAGAATGGCCTTATATGCTCTACGAGTATTCTGAAGGACCGAAAAAAGATACGCGCAGAAAGGTATAATAAATTGGTATCCAAAATAAATAATGTAAAAGGCCAAAATAGAGGCGCTAGACGCCACAAGCCTAAAACCTTAAATGCTATTAATTTAAAATTAAAAACAGTAGAACCTCTAACAAGAAACCAAGTACTCGCATTTGAGAGCGAAAAAAACTTAATCTTACATGGAGTCGCTGGAACGGGTAAAACTTATATATCCTCATATCTGGCATTTGACGATATATTCAAGGGGTTGTATGAAAAACTAGTGATAGTTAGAAGTGCAGTATCTACTAGGGATATAGGCTTTTTACCAGGTACAGAAAAAGATAAGGCTTCCGTATATGAGGAGCCATATAAGGATATATGTATAGATCTGTTTGAGAGGGGCGATGCATACGAAGTTTTAAAAAGTAAGTACGTAGTTCATTTTATGACAACCTCTTTTGTGCGTGGCATTACACTAAGAAATGCTACAATTCTTATAGATGAGTGTCAAAATATGTCTTTTCACGAGCTAGACTCAATTATTACTCGAATAGGAGAGAATTGCAGAGTAATATTATGTGGAGACTTTCGACAGTCTGATTTACGTCAGAGCGGCTTAAGAGACTTTATACGAATACTTAAAGCTATGGAATGTTTCGATTTTATAGATTTTGAAATAAAAGATATAGTTAGAAGTGACTTCGTAAAAGAATATATAACTTCAAAAGAAACCTTGGGACTTTAATTATGAAAGCAGTACTAGGCAATAGAATTTTTCTCTCAGTAGATGGGAGATACAAAGAGTGGCTCAATAAACAGCTAACGTATGTTGTGCCTGCTCCTATGCCTACAGACCCTCCCATTGTAATTAAAAATATGAGCAGAGTTAGTTCTGAGTTAGTATCTATTCCTTCTGGCAGAGAGGATCTAATCCCTAAAACCCATGAAATAGTAGATAGAAGGGTGTATAAACCAGTAGAATTTCCTGAGTTTCGTTTCTCACTGAGAAAAAGCCAGCAGGATGTTTATGATGAAATTGACGATAGTTCAATTATTAATGCTTGGGTAAGCTGGGGTAAGACATTTACCGCGCTCGCTATAGCAGGAAAGCTAAAACAAAAAACTCTTATTGTAGTTCATACTGTACCGTTAAGGACTCAATGGGCTAAAGAGGTTGAGAAAGTATTTGGAATAATTCCAGGAATTATAGGTAGTGGTAATTTTGAAATAGGAGATCTAATTACAATAGGCAATACTCAAAGTCTGTATAGAAAACTGCCAGAAATCTCTAAAGAGTTTGGCTGTATTATACTAGACGAGATGCACCATGTGTCCTCTCCTACTTTTGCTAAAATTATAGATGCTAACCACGCAAGGTATAAAATAGGCCTATCAGGAACTATTGAAAGAAAAGACGGTAAGCATATAGTTTTCAAAGATTACTTTGGATCAAAAGTATTTAAACCACCCAAAGAAAACTTTATGCAACCAGAAATACATATATTTAGGTCTCAAACGCGTTTTATGGACGGAGCTAACATACCCTGGGCTAATAGAGTAAACAATCTAACTAATAATGAAGAGTACAGACACTCGGTAGCCCTGTTAGCTTCTAGTTACGCAGCCCGAGGGCACAAAGTGCTGGTAGTAAGCGACCGCGTGAGCTTTTTAAAAGCTTGCGCCGAACTGGTTGGGGATAATGCTGCTTGTGTTACGGGTGAGGTAGCACAAGATCAAAGAGAAACAATCATGTCTCAGGTGGAGGCTGGTCGGTTTAATGTATTATTTGGTACACAAGCTATTTTCTCTGAAGGTATCTCACTAAACTGCTTAAGTTGCCTAATTTTAGGTACTCCTATAAATAATGAGCCTTTATTGACCCAGTTAATAGGACGAGTAGTTAGAAAAGAGGAAGGTAAATTAACCCCCGTAATTTTAGATATACACTTGGTAGGAAAAACTGCGTCGAACCAAGCATCACAGAGAATGGGACACTACATAAAACAAGGCTACAATATTAAACAGCTTTAAAAAAATATTGCTTGACAATATGGTAAACTTTTGGTATAATATATGTTACTTTATGACTTTGAAAAGATAATAGAAACGTGCAATAAAAACGTCAATGATGTATTCGACGTGTTAGATATGTTAACGCATAAGACTATACCTAACAATAAATTTGACAGGCTCTACAAATGGGCAAATATAAATTTTAAGGGTCAGTCTTTTATGTTGCACCCTGAAGTAGTATTTTATAATAGTTATAAGTATACAAAAAAAGAAGTCGTACAGTATTTTGGAATAGCCGCTTTTAGGCTTACTTCATTATACATAGCGCAACAAACCGTTACTATTAAAGCAGTAAATCTGCCTCTTGATAGGAATTTATATATAGAAAACAGACTACTTAGTATAGACGATCGTGGCATAGTTCACTTTAAATACGAAGAAGTTACAAAAAAGGAGATACACTAACATGGCAATTTCATTTAACAAGCAAAAAGGTTCCGCACAAAAATCATCAATTTCAAGCTACCAGTATGTAGAAGGGGATAATAAACTACGTTTAGTAGGAGATATTCTCGCTAGATACGTGTATTGGGTAAAAGGTGAAAACGATAAAGATATTCCTCTGGAGTGTCTGTCATTTGACCGTAACGCAGAAGCTTTTAACAACAAAGAAAAAGATTGGGTTAAAGACTTTTATCCTGACTTAAAGTGCGGCTGGAGCTATGCTACTCAGTGCTTGGTCAATGGAGAATTAAAAGTAATTAATCTCAAGAAGAAGCTGTGGGAACAAATTATCACTGTAGCAGAAGACTTAGGCGATCCTACTGATTTTGAAGATGGTTGGGACATTTGCTTTAAGCGAGTAAAAACAGGCCCCATGCCCTACAATGTAGAGTATCAGCTGCAGCAGATTAAGTGCCAACAAGCTAAGCGCCCCCTAGATGATACTGAAAAATCTTTAGTAGCAAATCTTAAGTCAATGGATGATGTTATGCCCCGTCCTACTCCAGATGCGCAGAAAGAGCTTTTAGACAGAATTAATAATTCTCGATCAGATACGGGTATAGATGAAAGCATTGAAGACGAGTTTAAAATTGCATGATACTGTTTACAGCAGACTGGCATATAAAATTAGGGCAGAAAAATGTACCTAAAGATTGGGCTTTAAATAGATATAAACTATTTTTCAGTCAAATCTACTCGCTAGAGCTGGAATGTAACATGCACATTATTGGGGGCGATCTATTTGATCGTCTTCCCAATATGGAAGAACTACAGTTATACTTCAGTTTCATAAAAAATGTAAAAATACCAACAATAATATATGATGGTAACCACGAAGCTACGAAGAAAAATACTACATTTTTCTCGCAGCTTAAACAAGTATCAAGAGATGTAAACCCATTAGTACAAATAGTAGATATTGCCTATTTTGATGAAAGCCTAGGTTTTAGTATTCTGCCATATGCAGACTTACATAGACCTGGTAGCATAGAGAGGCTTAATTCAAGATTTCCATTATTTACTCACGTTCGCGGTGAAATACCTCCCCATGTTAAGCCAGAGGTGGACTTACAGAGGTTAGAGGATTTTCCTGTTGTATTTGCGGGAGACCTACACGCTCATAGTAATACTCAGAAAAATATAGTATACCCAGGTAGTCCAATGACTACATCTTTTCATAGAAATAAAGTATCAACGGGTTATATTGTTATTAATGAGAGTGACTGGAGCTGGAGGTGGGATCCCTTTGATCTTCCTCAGTTGCTTAGAAAAACAGTTTTAACTGAAGAAGAGATGATTTCCTCTGAGTATGACCATACAATTTATGAGATAGAGGGAGACATACAACAACTTGCAGACATAAAAAACTCAGAACTTTTAGACAAAAAAATTGTTAAAAGAAATTCTGAGGCAGCACTTATAATGGATAAAGATATGTCTATTTCAGAAGAACTTATGGAGTATCTACTCTATATACTAGAAATAGATCAATCAAACGTATCAAATATAGTAGGATTATTTAATGATTACGCTGCAAAAGTTGAAGTGGAGTAACTGTTTTAGTTACGGAAAAGACAATGAGCTAATTCTAACAGAGAGTCCAGTTACTCAAATAGTTGGAACTAATGGTATGGGCAAATCGTCCATACCATTAATTATTGAAGAAGCTCTTTATAATAAAAACTCTAAAGGCATTAAAAAAGCTGATATACCTAATAGATATACCAATAGTGGATATTCTATAGAACTAGATTTTAGTAAAGACGGTACACAATACAAGGTATGTGTAGACAGAAAAACTTCTATTAAAATTGTTCTTACAAAAAACGGAGAAGATATTAGTAGCCATACAGCTACTAATACTTACAAAACTCTTCAGGGAATCCTTGGAGTAGATTTTAAGACTTTCTCTCAGCTAGTGTATCAAAATACTAATGCAAGTTTACAGTTTCTTACTGCGACAGATACCAATAGGAAGAAGTTTCTTATTGACTTGTTGCACCTAGAAATTTATGTTAATTATTTTGATATTTTTAAAGAGGCTTGTCGTGAATGTGTAGCTAATTTGACTACAATTGAAGCTAAAGTAGCTACAATTGAAAAGTGGTTATCAAACAATAAATTGGAGGATACTACCCTACTTCCAATGTTAGATTTACAAATTTCTACGGAAGATGACGAAAAGGAGTTACGCTTTCTTACGAAAGAAATAGAAAATATTTCCGAAAATAATAATAAAATTTTAAAGAATATTCAATATAAAGAACTGCTCAGTAAGATAAATATAGTTGAGGTACAAAAGATAGAGGCAAAGGAGACGCTGTCTTATGATAGTTTACAGGAGTCTATGGGGACTATTTCCGGTAAACTCCAGGCTTCTAAAAAGTTATTGCAAAAAATGCAGTCTCTCGGCAATAATTGTCCTACATGTGAGCAAGAGATAGACGCAGAATTTAAAGCACATATAATACATGGCGAAGAGCGTCTAGTGGAGATTTTAAATGAAGAAGCTACAAACATTGAAACAAAAATTGAAGATGTTAAAAGAAACAATAGAGACTTCTCTAGGAAAGCTAAAATTCAAAGAGAGTGGGAAGAAATTTATCGTTCAATCGATAAAGATTTACCAACATCTATTGTGGATGGCAAAGAGCTTGAAGATCGCATCAACAGCGTTCGCGGACGCTTGGGAGCAGCAAGAACTGAGCTGGAAAAAACAGCAAGAGAAAATGAAAGAAGAACTCGCCAAAACACTAAAATAGAAGTTATACTAGAGCAGACTCAGGAAATGCAAGCTGAGTTAACTGAGTTAAAAACTAATTTAAAGACTCAAGTAGAAGTTTCTTCTAATCTAGAAGTATTGAAAAAAGCTTTTAGCACTAATGGCCTAGTAGCTTATAAGATAGAAAATTTAGTAAAAGAACTTGAAGACTTGACTAATATGTATTTGGCGGAACTTTCTGACGGTAAGTTTACCTTAGAGTTTGTAGTACAAAACGATAAGTTAAATGTAGAAGTGACGGATAATGGTAATGTAGTTGATATACAAGCACTTTCGTCAGGAGAGCTGGCTAGGGTAAACACAGCCACTCTAATAGCCATAAGAAAGTTAATGAGTAGTATATCAAAATCAAGAATAAATATACTATTCTTGGATGAAGTCATAAATGTATTAGATGAAACAGGTAGAGAAAAGTTGGTAGAAGTGCTTCTTGAAGAACCATTAAATACTTATATAGTAAGCCATGGGTGGACTCACCCATTACTAGAAAAAGTAGAAGTAGTAAAAGATAATAATATCAGTAGATTGGAGAAATAAAATGCACCAAGAAGTTATATTGGACGCTCTATCTCATAAATTTGAAGGAGAGATAGCGTACCATAAAGCAAATATTTTAGTATACTTAAATAACCCTGTAGGGATTGGGGAGCACCCAGATGTGTTGGGAGCTATAGAGACTGAAATACAAAAAATGGCAGAGTGCCAAGAAAAGCTAGAAGTTGTAAATCAGTTTTATGAAATGATGTTAACATAATGGTAGATAGCAGGGCTAAAGGTGCAAGAGGAGAGTACCTCGTTAGAGATATGCTGAGGGAATGTACCGATCTTAAATTTGAGAGAGTACCAAACTCAGGCGCTTTGGAGTACTTAAAGGGGGATCTATATATACCCCACGAAAAGAATAGATTCTGTATAGAAGTAAAAAACTATGCAGAATCCCCTCTTACTGATAAGGTTTTTACTGCAAGAAAAACAAACAATCTTGTTAGATGGTGGGTAAAACTTTTACAACAAGCTGCGGGAGGTGATCAAGAACCTCTGTTGTTTTTCAAGTATAATAGATCCCCTGTGTTTGTAGTAACCGCAGAAAAGCCTGTAAATACTATCGATTATATGTATATTAATTTTTTGGGTTGCTATATACTATTAGCCGATGAGTGGTTAGAAAAAGAAGAAATAAGGTTTATATAATGGCATTTAATTTTAAAGATACTGTAGAAAAACCTGCAGCGGGGTCAACACTAGTAGTTGACTCTTTAAATTTAGCCTTTAGATGGAAACATCAAGGTCGATCTGATTTTAGATATGATTATGTTCAGACTGTAGAAAGTCTAGCAAAGTCTTATAAATGTGCAGATATTATTATAACTGCGGATTGGGGTTCTTCATCTTATAGAAAGATGATCTTGCCCGAGTATAAGATGAACAGAAAAGAAAAATTTGCAGATCAAACAGAAGCAGAGAAACTTGCTTTTGAGGAGTTTTTTGAGGAGTATGAAGCAACTCTTGAAACTTTAAGTGAAAAATACCCTATTTTACGCTATGAGGGAGTCGAAGCAGATGATATAGCAGCTCACTTAGTAAAAAATAAAGATAAATACAATTTAGATAACATCTGGCTAGTCTCTAGCGACAGGGATTGGGACCTTCTTATAGGCAGTAATGTATCTAGATTTTCATATGTTACCAGAAAAGAAGTAACATTAGATAACTGGGGGGAGCATTATGATTGTAAACCTGAGGAATATATTTCTTTAAAGTGTTTAACTGGGGATAAAGGTGACAATGTACCAGGAATTCCTGGTATTGGCCCAAAAAGAGGGATAGGACTTATAGAAGAGTTTGGAAGTGCTTTAAATATTTATGACGCGTGCCCCATTCCGGGTAGCTATAAATATATTCAGTCACTTAATGAAAATTATGAACAAATTTTACTAAATTATGAACTAATGGACTTATTAACATATTGTGATGATGCTATTGGAACAGACAATTTAAGGGATATTGGAAGGAGAGTAGCAGTCAATGCCTAAGTACAATATAAATATTAACTATAAAAGAGACAACTATCTATCCGAGTTTAGTTTAAAAACACTAGAAGATAGATATATGATTGAGGGCGAGACTTCTCCACAAGATTCTTTCGCCAGAGCTGCTTGTGCTTTTGCTGACGATAAGGAGCACGCACAGAGATTATATGACTACGCTAGTAAGCTGTGGTTTATGTTCTCTACTCCGCTTCTATCTAATGGAGGTACAAAGAGAGGGCTACCAATTAGTTGTTTTTTAAATTATGTGGATGATAGTAGGGAAGGTATAACAGACCATTATACTGAAAATGCTTTCTTATCGTCAGTCGGTGGCGGGGTCGGAGGTTGTTGGACCGGGGTTCGGAGTGTCGGCTCGAAAACGAGCAATGGCTCCGAAAGTACGGGTGTAATTCCTTTTCTAAAAGTTGTTGATGCTGAGATGCTTGCTTTCTCTCAGGGCGTAACACGTCGTGGAAGCTATGCAGCATACCTTGATATTTCTCACCCTGAAGTAGAAGAATTTTTGGATGTTCGTAAACCTACGGGTGGAGACATTAATCGTAAATCTACCAATCTTCATCATGGTATTATGGTTGGGGATGATTTTATGCAACTCATCGAAGGTGCTACACGGGAGCCTGGGTTTGATGACTCATGGCCCCTAATTGATCCACACTCAGGAGAAGTTAAGAAAGTTGTATCTGCAAAAACACTGTGGGTAAAATTAATTCAAAATCGCGTAGAGACAGGAGAGCCCTATATTGTGTTTCGGGATACAGTCGATAAAGCAGTACCTGAGTTTCAACAAAAACTTGGGTTACGAGTGCATCAATCTAATCTATGCTCGGAAATTACTTTACCTACAAATGAAGAGAGAACAGCAGTATGTTGTCTATCAAGTGTAAATCTGGAAGAATTTGACGAGTGGAAAAACAACGACCAATTTATACCAGACTTAGTAAGAATGCTCGATAATGTTCTCACCCACTTTATTAAGAGCGCTCCTCCACAGCTATGGAAAGCGTCCTTTAGTGCGGAAAATGAAAGAAGTATTGGCCTAGGTGCTATGGGGTTTCATGCCTACTTACAAAGGCAGAATATACCTTTTGAAAGCGCAATGGCAAAAGGAAAGAACATGACTATGTTCAAGAGAATTAAAGAAGAGGCTGTAAATGAAACAAAACGACTCGCCATCGAACGAGGAGAGTGTCCTGATGGAGAGGGCCATGGTGTCCGTAATGCACATCTGCTGGCCGTTGCTCCTAATGCCTCTAGTAGTATTATATGTGGGAATACATCTCCTTCTATTGAGCCATATCGTGCTAATGCTTTTACTCAAAAAACTAAAAGCGGTAGCAGTTTACTTAAAAACGAATATCTTGAAAATCTTCTACAAGAGCTAAATCAAGATACTGAAGAAGTTTGGAAAAGTATTACTACGAACGGAGGCTCTGTGCAGCATCTAGAATTTCTAGATGATTGGACTAAAGATGTTTTTAAAACAGCAGTAGAGATAGACCAGAAGTGGATTATTGATCTTGCAGCCGATAGGCAGGAGTTTATATGTCAGAGTCAGTCATTAAACGTATTCTTTCCTGCAAATGTATCCAAGCAAGAACTACACGCTATTCATATGATGGCATGGAAAAGAGGTGTAAAGACTCTTTACTATCTCAGAAGTGAAGCGTACAAAAGAGCAGAAAATGTATCTGATGAGGCTCTTCGTCAGTATATATTTGATAGCTTAGATGATGAAGGATGTCTAGCTTGTGAGGGCTAAGGCTTGGATTATCTGGAAGTATACAATAGGAAGTTTCTCGGATGAAAAAACAGAGGAATATGATAATATAGTAGCTATAATAAGAACAGCTATTGTATTTGTAAATTTTTTAACGTGTTTTTTCATCATGACAAATGTAGTACACAACTGGTAACAGTTTAGGAGAATATAATGAGTTTATTAGAAGAAAGGTCTTATTATAAGCCTTTTAATTATCCTTGGGCATTTGAGCACTATAAAACTCAACAGCACATGCATTGGTTGCCGGATGAAGTCAACTTAGCCGATGATTTAAAAGATTATAGAGAAAAATTACCTGTTGAAAGTAGAAAACTTATTAATCAAATTTTTAGGTTTTTCACCCAGGCAGATGTTGATGTATGTTGTGGATATGCAAAGCATTATCTACCTACATTTAAACAACCCGAAGTACGAATGATGCTATCAGCTTTTGCAGCTATGGAAGCGGTTCATCAAGAAGCATATTCTTTGCTTCTTGAAACTCTAGGTTTCGGAGACGACGAATACCAAAAGTTTTTTGAACATAAAGCTATGCTGGACAAGCATGAACATCTAAGTAACTTCGGAATGGATACCCCTATAGATATTGCTAAAACAATGGCTATCTACTCAGGGTTTACCGAGGGAGTTCAGTTATTTAGTAGTTTTGCTATTTTGCTAAACTTTCCTCGCCATAACTTAATGAAAGGCATGGGACAAATTGTAACATGGTCAATACGAGATGAAACTCTTCATGTAGAAGGAATGTCTCAGTTGTTTAGAACTTTCATTCAAGAAAACCCAGACTTATGGAATGATGATTTAAAATATGAAATTTATTGTGCAGCAGAGCGCACAGTAGATCTAGAAGACGCTTTTATTGACTTGTGTTTTGAAGACGCGGTAGTCCCAGGCCTAACACCGGACGAAGTAAAAAGCTATATTCGATATATTGCAGATCGTAGACTATTAGGTTTGGGTATGAAAAAAATCTTTTCCAGCAAAGATAATCCTTTACCCTGGTTAGATTTTATGTTAAACGGAGTTGAGCATGCTAATTTCTTTGAGAATAGAGCAACAGAGTACTCTAGAGCAAGCACAACTGGAAACTGGCAAGACATTTTTAAATAAGGAAAAAATATGACAGATCTACAAGCGGTACCTAAAGTACCAGAAGGGGAAGAGCCAGAATCAATTAATATTGATGGAACTCCCCATAAAATCGCAGATTTATCAGAGTTGGCTAAGTATTACATTAGTCACCTGCAATCTGTTGCCGCTAAAATTCAGAACTTAAAGTTTGAAATTACTCAATATGAAGTAACAAATAATGGGTTTATGGAGCTACTCCGAAAGGAGATTGCGGAACCAAAAACAGAAGAAGCCCCTCCAGAGGCTGTTGTTAATTAAACTAAAGGGGCGCAAGCCCCTTTTTTAATTATGTATAAAAAGCATTTCTATATCTTCCTAAATCCCAAGGATCTATAGTAGTTCCAACTGGGTCAAAGCCCATAGGTCTAGCCGTAGCAGCTGTCTCATTTTCTCCTATATAGATTTCACCAAATTCACAATCTTCTTGAGAAAAAGCCGCAAAACCATAAGGAGCTGCAGGATACCAAACACTGCTACTATTTACTGTGAAAGATATTTCGTCACCTAAAGTAGAGGAGTTCATAGCGGTGGATCTACAAGTAAAAGTACGACTTAAATTACCCATTCCATCATCATCTATAGAACTAATAACCTCAATAACAGTACCATTAGTGTAATTCGACCAAGAACTCGGGGTGGCGTAGTTATAAGTACCCACAGCCTTAGCACTATACCCACTAGAACTCCCTCTGAAATTTTCAACAATAGACCAGGCATCTAATCCTCCCAGATCGCTATTAGACCTCTGAGCATAAAGAGTATATTCAGTAGTACCATCAGTTCTCCATGCAAGAATAACCCCTATAGAATCGTTATCGCTGGAAGTTGAAGTTATCTTAGTTCGTATATAATACTTTTGCTGTGCCTGACTATCAGGAGATACAAAACCTATTAGGCCAGCGCTATTTGTAGGTTGAGTAATTCCAATACCACTTGGAGCGGCATCCCAACCGCTTGCTTGGCCAACTAAACTAGGGTCTGAACTAAAAGCAGATTGATAACTACCAGTACGATGATCAAATCTTCTCCAATTATTAACCATATCCGACGTTCCAGCTGCAGTCAAAGAGCCTCCTGCATAATAATAATCGGGTGTAAGATTTATGCCCCTTCTAATATGTGGGAATACACCTCCTTCTATATCAAATCCTGAACTAATAGCGGCATCATAAGTTGCCCCTCGGGTTATATTGTAAATACCTCTTAGGTTTAAGTCAACGCTGTCCGATCCATTTCCACTAGTCTTCGGTATATTCGGCATCTTTACCCTCCAAACGTCTTACTTTTTTCTCGAGATCCTTAATTGCTTCGATGAGCAAAGGTACAAGCCCTTCGTATCGTACTGCTAGAGTACCATCCTTACGGGTACTTACTACTTCGGGTAAGACTTTTTCTACTTCCTGTGCGATAATTCCAACGTCTCTCTTTTTAACAAAGTAGCCGTCTTCCCCGCCCCTGTCTTGAATAGTTTTATCTTTCCAATTAAAGTTAACGCCACTAATATTCATTACTTTCGAAAGGGCGTTTTCCATAGGATGAATGTCAGTTTTCATATTAATATCCGAAGACCAATACGCATAGATATTTCCTTCTGCTCTAATGTCATCTTGTGAAAAAGTAGCTGTAGAGTTTCCTACGTATAAACCTTTAGTAGCTGTTATATCCGTAGCACTAAGATCTCCCGTGGTAGTTATATTAAAAGTTTGTCCATCTAAATTTGCCCCCAGTTGAGGAGTTACATCTTCTACAATATTGCCTAAGTACGTAGTATTATCAATCGAATAAGTTCCCGCACTAGCACCCCTTACCATGAACCCTTGCGAAGTAAAGTCACCATCTACAACTACATCCGCATGAGAAGTTTCCGTAGTTAAATATGTACTATTATCATAGCTCCAAGTACCTGCAGTGTTTTTTAAAAACCCGGTACCGTCTGAAATATTACTAGTAGTGTGTGCATTAAATATTGGATCTGTTTCAGTTGTGACCCCTCCTTCGGCATCTTCAAAAGTAAAAGACCCATTACCATCAGTAGTTAACACTTGTCCACTAGTACCATCTGCCCCAACATCAGTTAAAGAAAGTAAAGTTGTAGTCAGTACTGTATCTCCAGCTAAAGCCGTTGTACTGGTAGTTCCCAATTGAAGAAGAGCTGTATCTCCAGCTAAAGCCGTACCAGCTGTAGTTCCCAATTGAAGAAGAGCTGTATCTCCAGCTAAAGCCGTACCAGCTGTAGTTCCCAATTCAAGAAGAGCTGTATCTCCTTCCAAAGCCGTACCCGCTGTAGTTCCCAATTGAAGAAGAGCGGTATCTCCAGCTAAAGCTGTACCAGCTGTAGTTCCCAATTGAAGAAGAGCTGTATCTCCTTCCAAAGCCGTACCCGCTGTAGTTCCCAGAGCTAAGTTAGATGTTCCTGCCCCTATTAAAGTACGAATCTCTAAATCTGTAATATTTGTATTTAAAGAAGGGTTAGTTCCATTACTTAGTATTGCAGGTGTGCTTATGGCTGGAGGAGTATATGTAAACAATCCCGCATCATCATACGTTAAATTACCTGTACCGGAAGCTGTTGCTACAGTAACTTCTAAGTCTTCGAACCTTATAAAACTACTAGCATCATACTGTTTTTTAATATAATAGTTAGTATCAATTGCAGTCGTAACATTATCGGGGTCTCCGCCCTCTACTATAGATACATTAAACTCTAAAGTACTAGCGTCATAGGAAGTATCAGATAGAGTAAAAGTTCTTGTCTGATTATCCCCGGCAGTACCTACAGTATCTTCGCTTTCGTCTAAAGAATTAAAAGCGTCTCCAGTAACTGTAACTATGGGGTTAGTGTATCCCGTAGTATCAATGTTAAGAACAACCTGGTCACTTAAAGCAGTACCGGTAACATCATATTCTATGGCATCTCCACCATCCTTGATAATGTTTACTAGACGTGCTTTATCGACATCTGGGTCATTGGTTAAATAATTAACAATGGTCCACTCACTAGTTGCAGAACTTTTACGCACACTAGCAACTACAGTATCTTCTTCAAAAAGAAAGTTAAGACTAGATTTTTTTATTTCGTACCCTGTATCATAATTAGAAGTTGCTGGATTATTTAAGATTAATAATTCATCTGATATTACTGCTAAAACCTTAGCGTCATGCACTACTTCAGAGCTGTTTGTATCTATAATTCTTATATAATCTCTAGCCTCTATTTCGGAAGAGAAGCTTGTGCCAGTTCCTTGTAAATACACCTCACCTCTTTTAATAGATATAGCGCTGGGAGAAGTCAGAGAAGTATTAGAAAAATTATCGGCAGGAACTCCTGCAGTATCTATAACATCATACCAAAATCCTCCCTCAGTGTAAAAATCAATCAACTTCAATGATCCATTTCTAGCGACACTACTATCGTCATCCGGTTGTAAAGCGCCACCGCTTTTGGCTAAAACATAATATGTTTTATCCTCTTCTATTCCTGTCGAAGTCAAGTCTAGCGTGTCTGTATTTGATATCAACAACGGTAATTCGGGCGCTGCTGAAGGAAATACAATAAGTTCTTGAGGGGAGTTAAATTTAAATGTTGGTGTTGCTCCAGCAGTTATAAAAGGACTTTTTAAACTAGTGCCTCCTACGCCTACTCCATCCGCCAGTCGTTGTATTAAAAGGGAGAAGGGGTCATTTAAAGCATAAGTAACTGTAGTCATAGTTGAGCTAGTACCTAAAGTACTAATGGTTTGAACCCCTATTTGATACGTACCTTCCGATAAACCAGTAAACGAGTACGCATCTAGCCCCTTCTCTGTAAATATAGGATTAGGTGCTCCAGGTATATTATGACTAATTTTGTATCCAGCTAGATACTGATACTCTTCGCCATCTACTATAGGGGGAAGCCATTTAACAATTACTTCATCTGCTCTTGTTCTGAAATCAGAGTCTTGTGCAACATAAATCGCAGTAGGGGCAGGTACTCGTAAGGCCGCCCTCTCTATCGGAGGATCAAATCTATCAGCTTGATAAATATCAAACCCGCTTTCTACATCTTCATATTTCTCATTATAATGTTCGACTGCAGTAATCGAGTATATATTCACATCTTCTTGCGACATAGATAAAATTTTGTAAAGACGAGGACTTCCGATAATGTCAAGCTGGTATTCTGTATTTAGTTGAGCGATAGACCATATACTTGAAGGAATTAAAGAAGCCGTAAATGGGCTAGTAATAGTAACTACATCATACGACCCTGCTACTCCTCCAGTAGTTGTTGCATAGTCTATACTACGTTCTTCCATAAATGTATAAGGTGCCCACCTTACAGTTACAGGAACACCAGAATCATCTAATATATTAGATGCGGTAGTTTCATCGACATATAGTTCTAATGGTAATACCTCTGCGTTATTATATACAACACCATCAATTTCAGCGGTTGTTTGCGCACAAAAAGCTGCACTAGTTGTTATAAGCCCATATAAAGAGTATGTTATATCGTCTTGTAAAGGTACTTTCCTGTCTAAAGTAATAGTAGTAGATGTGGCAGCACTTACCCTACCGCTGGAAATAAGTCTATCCCTGGCTTGATCTTGTACTTGTATTACATCTCCCGGCCTAATAAAAGCTGCATTTAAAGAAGTTTTAAAGCTTACAAGCTCTGTTTGATAATTACTAGTCCATAATTTATATCTTCCATATCTCTGCGCCTGTCCCTCACTAGTAGCTCCAAAAGCATTAACGTACTTTGATTGTACTCTATTTTCTTGAGATATACGGGTTCTGTCCTCTACAATAATAGGGTCTATTATATAGTCTTTATCTGGATTATTATATCCTATAACTATCTGGTTTGGTCGTGTTTTAGCCCCTGTACCAGTATAATTAAATTTACCGTCTACTACGTTGGAGGCTGTAAAAGTATATACAGGCCAAGACGCCTGATCAGCAATAGGAGTAACTTTTCCATCTAGCCAATAAACTAGACCTACAAATATAGACGCTATGTCTTTAAGAAGTTTATAGGCATCAACCGCTTTAGTAAGATAGAGGTTAGCTCTATACCTAGGCTCTAATCCACCTTTACCATCAGGCACTAAATCATCGCAATATTTTGCAATTCTATACAAAGCATACTTATCTATATCAGTATCCTTTATCCAACCCCCTAATCCATACCTGTTATTTGTAACTAGATCATAGAAAACCCAAGCTGGATTATCGGTATAAGTTAATTCAGTCCTAAAACTACCATCCCAGAGGCCTTCATAGGTTGCAACATCAGTATTATTTTCTTCTCGGGTGCTGTAATTTGAAGGAATTTTAACTCTCATACCCCTTAATTCATACGTTCGCTGAGGAGCAGATGTAAATTCCGTACTATCGAATCGTACATTAGCATACGCAGTGTAGGGGTAGTTCAGGGGTTCTTTAATAATAGAAGATATATTAGTAATGGCAGACGATGCGTGCATTGTTGTGCTTCTTCCGCTATTCTTTCCACTAGGATACACGCCTCTTCCCTCTTGTCGAGTAGTTCTTTCAATAATTAATTCAAAATCGTCAAAAGGCTTAAAAGGCTCCAACCATACCCTCTCCTCAATTAAAAGGGGGCCTCTAGAGCCATTCTTTCCCGCTGAGTGTAATAGCTGGGTATCTCCTGCTCGAAGATTTACTTCTGAAATATCTGCCCCTCTATACAACTTGAGCTTTGTATTATAGAAAACGCCCGCATCTTTATAATCATTGTCTTTTGCATGGTAAGTGTACAAAGAATTATATGAGAAAGTAAATCTAATCTCATCAACTTCTGGAGCTTGTTCATATGTTAGACCAAATCCCGTAGGAGACGTGGCTCTAAAAGATACAGGATTAACATTATTCAGATTAAGACCAGAAGTATCCCCTCCTACTTCTACTAAATCTTTATATTCCTGACTTAAAACATCCCAGAATTCTAATGCTTGGTTCTGGAAAGAAGGGCCTTGAGCAAAAGATACCCCTGTAGAATTCCCATAATTAAGCATAGGCTCTTGTTCAAACGTACCTGGCCTAAACTGAGTAGATACACTTTTATACTTTGAACCCGCACTAACAGAAGCGTTGCCTCTACCCGCTAGTATTCTAGTGATCGTTATATTACTAAAGTTTCCTGGGCCTAAATCCCAATCTGCAACAAATAGTACATTCGTATCGTTAAGAGAGGCTATAACAGTATTGTCATAATCTAGTTGTAGTTTTAACTGAGACCCTGCCTCCTCGGCTTCATCTAAAAATACTTGTATAAGTGAAGTATTTGTATCCTTGAAATAAAATCTTCCAGTTGTATCAGAGTATCTTTCAAATTTGCCCTTTAAATATGTTTTTGGAGAATCTTCACGAGCCAACCTCATAGAGTACTGTTTTACTATGCGAACATTATTAATCCAGCTAGGGAAAGCAAAGCTGATAGTAGTATCTAGTTCTATATAGGGCTTAAAAGAGGATTGCGCTTGTGCCATGCCTCCTGGAAATATAAGGGCACTTGTGCCAACATTACTATCATAGGCATTATTTACTTGAATTTGAATTGCTGTCTTTGTAATTCCTGGTATAGCATCTGTGTATATAGCAGGAGTAATAACACCATCCCTAGGAGAACCATCTTTAATAAGAGTGTAACTGCTGGTAGCTATAGTACCTTCAACTAATATATCTTTAATCGGGTCTTTATTTAACTTTATAGACCCTTCGCCATTAACCAAGCCTTCAATTGGGCCCTCCGATAGCATATCAGTAATATTTACTATCTGTGACCTATCAGGTCTAAACGAAGTGCTAAGTACGCCTCTATTTTTATCTGCTATTTTTTGGTCTCTTGCACTCATTAGGGAGCCCCTCCAACAATACTTATGCTTCCATCTGGATCTATGGTCGAATCAGAGAAGCTCTGGCTGTTACTATTTTTAGCGGCAGAATTAATTACAGAAAAACTTATGGGTCTGCCAGGAATTTCTAGTTGTCCATATAGAACAGGCACAGGATCTCCCTCTATAATATTTTGCTCAGACCCACTAAATAAGTATGCTTGCGGAGCAGAGGCATCGACAGAAGGATCTGGAGCTAAAATCTCTGCTATACCAGTTAAAGCAAGATTAACAGCAACACCCACTAAAATTGAGCCAAGTGTGGTGCCTAAAATAGCAATACCCCCTATGGGAGTAAATGCGAGTGCTACAAGCAATATGGCAGTAAATATTTTACCAACACCACCACTAGAGCCCGAAACTACGGGGATTAAATATAAATCTGTAGAGCTAAGATCAACCACTAAATCACTTTCTTCTTCTAAAACTTTTGATCCATCTATTATCTCGAATCCTATTCCTTTTTCATGGCAATCTAAGAAATACCTTCTAATGCTAGGAAAATTTGCTTCTAGTAGTTTAATGGCTTCGTGTACCGAACTAACATCGGCGAGTATACTATCTACATATAAATGCTTAAGCTCGCCTTGTAGATGTATTTTACGTTTCATATCTATATACTCCTGTTAGAAATTTAGCCCAGTATGGGTATAAATTTTCTTTTGTTGATAATCTGTTCTCAGCATGGTGAAAAATAATATCATTACCTAGATATACTGCGCAGTGGTTGGCAACGTCAGAATATACTGAGAATATAAAAACATCATTTTCCTGAGCTTCATTAAGAGGAACTTCTATTCCTCCCCAGTTTTTTATTACTTCAGGGCTAAAGTAGTCTATTTTTTCATCTTTTTCCCACCAGTTAGCCTCAAATAGAATTCTTGGCTTTAACTCTATATTAACAGATTTTAGATAATCTCTCATTGCTTCAAAACAATCTGTAACTCCAAACTCATAACTTCTACCATATAACTCAGTATTATCGTGTTCGGGTGTTAATACAGTTAGATCCATATCAGGATAGCCAAAAATATAATAAGGTATAGATACCGCATTGCAAACTTTTATATCTGTCTCCGATGGAGTTGAGTCTAAGTCTGGGTGGCTATGTACTATTCCTACTATAGTGTACTCCATACTGTATTTCAAATATTGAACAGAGTCCATTTGAAAATCTGTGTTTGTAGTGGCATGGTTTGTACACGGTAACCAATGTAATTGTCCCGTTTTTATACCTAAAAGTCCACAACCCTCTTTAGGGTACTCTTCTCTAAAGTGGGTTTCTATATCTATTAAATGGTTAGCTAAATTTTGCACTGCCTGGGAACGCTCCAAAAGGTAATTTTACAGTAGTATTTCTGCGAGCAGATACTACTCCGTTTGCTGTTGCAGAAGCCTGAAATCTGGCTTTGCAGGATTTTAAAGTTTTTCCACAATAATCTTCTCTAGACCACCACCTACTATTCGTAGTGGGTATCCTCCCCTCGGCAAGAGATGATTCGTGAGAGGTACTACACCGCCATATATTATTTCCGTATCTAACATAGTCACCAGCATTATATGATTGTTCATCCTCCCATAGGGTCCAGGTTCTTATAATCTGCCAAAAGCCTCTATTGTCGTCTGGAGTGCCTCCGACGGCCAAAGTCTCAGCCCTGTAGTAATCCCCATTGAACGTTACAATACTATCAATAGCATAGGTTGTGTTTGCCGAAAAGGCACTAACTGATGTAAGTGCAGCTAATTCTATTAAAGGCTCATCATAGACATTAAGAAAAATAGGAATGGAACCTGCAGCTCCTATCTTCTCGTTATTAGCAGGCCAGTAACAGCCTCCTACCCTATCTAGAGCGTGGCCTTGATAAATCCAAGGACAGAATTTTCCTATAATCACTCTTGCAGGTATTTGTATATTCTCTAAGTCATATGGTGCTGCTAGTTCAAATTGTATTTCTGTATTTGTTTCCTCTTTTACCCTATCTATATAGTAGCTTTGTATAGGAAATTCCACATTTGAAGTAGAGGGCTGCCCTATCAAATATTTTTCCAAAGTTTGTCTTTTAACTAGTTTTAAACCTACTAGGTCTCTAAACCTTAGATATTTGCCGGTAGCACTTTCTATTGTAGATGTAAATACCTGTTCTACATTTGCTATAGTTATAGTGGGTCTTGAAGAGGCACCATCACTTGCAATATTAAGTCCTTCCATTTTAACTGGTATAGGAGTATAAATATTTACTTTGTTAGGATTTCGTGCATTATAAAATTGTAATTCTCGTAACGAATAGTCAACTCCAGCATGAAAGCAGAAAGGATCGTCGTTATCACTATTAGAAAGGTAAAGCTCGTAAAGTTCAACAATACCTGTATTTACTTCAGTACCTTGTACATCTGTTGCTATGATGTTTGTCATTTTGTCTTATCCTAGTCCTGTGTTTGTCGGGGTTGATACTGTAAATCCGGCCGCCTGACTTGTGTCGGTGGTGGGAGTAGACGCTGGTGTACTTGAGTCGTCTACTGTACTTAATTCGTTTTGCCTAAAATTTACTACAAACTGTACCGTATTAGCAGCACCGTAAGAAGCACTATCTATTGTAAGCACGTCCGATACTTTGGCGCTTCTAGCCTCAGATATTGTTGGATTCATTGTAAATCTATAACTTAAGTGTGGAAGCTGAGAGGGGAAGGCAAGGTTCGAAGCAGGAGGAGTATATAGAGATTTAGTATTTGCACTAGCCTGCCTAGTAACTTCAGTATCACTAACATTAGCACTGGTAGATACTATTCTAAAGTCATTACCCTGAGAAAGAGTACTGTTGATCCCCGCGTCTGGATCGGAATCCCAAGGTACACCCAATTGGCGTGCTATTTCGCTAGTGGGTAATGTTAAGTAGTCATAGATTGCTTTTGCGACTAAGGTCCCGTTATTCAATAGCCATATATCTAGTTGTATATATCCTGCCTCTGATACATTAGTGCTAATATTAAAGGTTATGGGCGTGGATACAGTACGTCTTTCTACTTTGGCCTCTGCACTTAATATGTAGTTCCAATCAGTAGCGCCATCTTGACTAGTAGGTATATCTAAAGGAGTGTTAAGATCGCTTATATGATATAACTTTATTAAACCTCCGAAAGACTCTAGCCCGCCGGCTGTACTGCTTTCATAATTATATTTAATTTTAGGGTTTAAATTAAGAGCAACTTTTTTATTTATGCCTAATGAGCCGGCAACTTCAGTGAAATTATTAGGAACGCTATTTGAAGAAGTTCTTGATATAAACCAGTCAGTAGCTGTTCCGCTGACAGCTGTTGCAAGAAGATAGCTTTGACCATCGGCGATGGCTTGAGCAGTTATAATATTGCCAAATGTTGTTTCCGAAAATTTAAAAGTTAGTCCTACCGAACCCCCCACTCCTGGGGCGACTGTAGTAGTATCTGCGGCCAAATAAAAAGGGAACGGTGGAAATGTAATAGTTCCTGGCGATACAGTGGCAAGCTGTTTAAGATCAAAAGATTTCATTGCAAAAGTACCTGAAGCAAGAGTGTTAGGTGTGCTAATATATACTTTAATTGTTACATCTTCTGGTATAGGATTTTTTACAGTAACAGTCCCTGCAGTTACATTCCCGCCCGGAGCTAAAGTAATCGTTCCACGGTTTGTCGCAGTCGGAAATCCAGGTTCTAGAAAATCAGCTATATCAAGATCTCCCTCTCCGATATAGTAATAAATCTCAGTTTCATCAGTTACTGTCATCTCTCTAAAGCTAGTATAATTACCTATTCCTGCATCACTATAAACAGGGTACAATACATCACCAGCCTCTGGAGACTTATTTGGGTTGGAAGAGTTGTACATAGTAAAGTTTACATAAAACAGCTTAGGGGCTGGAGGCGCAACTATTCCACCTTCAAGTTCCCTAATAGTTACCTGCTGAGTTGCAAGAATAGTGTTTATATTGTAGTCTCTTAAATTTACAGTAAATGCTTCATCACTTGTATCAATATCATCAACTAATGAAGGCCCTTCTATGAGTGCATATCCGGCTCCGTCTGTTGTTATCTCTCCTGCTATAGTACCGGTATAGTCGGGGCTAGTTGCTGTGCCTGGCGTGATGTCCCACTTAAATAACGTATTATATTGGTTACTTGTTAAATCTATCTCTACCGTAGAACCTTCAAATAATGCATCAGTTGTGTTTTCTACTATGTTTCTCAACTCTAGAGTATACGTAGGAGTAACAAAATCAGAGCCCTTAAGTATTCTAGTTAATATTCCCGAATACTCGAGCTGGCTAGCTATATCTTTTATGGATACGTTATGGATTTCCGTATACTGTGTATTATTGGGAGCACTCGCTACTACACTTAATGTTACATCAGAAGATAGAGAGGTGTAAGACCCTATCGCACTTACCGGAGTAGAAGAAGAGGTAGCATCTGTACTTGAAGATACATCTTCATCAAATTTTATTTGATAGTTGCTCGCATCAAAACTATCTGGATTATTTATCCAAAAAGACTGGAAGGCTCCGTCTAACAATACGCGTCCGTCACTTTTAAATGTAATATCAATTTGCTGCGGGGAATTGCCTTGTTTTGTTGTTTCAAAAGTAGGAACAACAGGTAATAATTCAAATATAGACACAGTTACACTGGCTGTAGGGTAGTCTGATAGTGAAAATACCAATTCAGTAGGAAGAGACCCTTGATAGTTTTGTTCAAGAGTTAATACTATGCTTGCAGTGCCATCAAAAACCTGAAAAGTTTCAAAATCAGTAGTAAAATCACTAACTGATACGCCCGCTACCTGGAAAGCCACTTCGGACCCGTTAGGTACATTAATAGTATTAATAGTAAATGTTATTTCTTGTCCAGGATACGCCTCAGAAGTCGAGGATAATACTGTATACTGGCCTTGTGTAAATTCTGTTAAATTCTGGTATATTATATCATCATTAAACTCTGTAGTAACTACTTTAATAAAAGAACAAGTCAATGTTGCTATAGCTTTATTAATATAGGTTACATTATAGTTTTCACATACAACCGGAACACTACGAGCTCCATCAACACTGGATGAGTCTTTTACATGTAGTAGAAAAGATTCGACCCCATTTTTAGAATCAAAAAAATCGATCAAATCCGTAATTTCATCGTAAGATCTATTTGAAAAAGAGGCTGAGAAGGTCTCTTCTATAATATTTATACCGTCGGGGGTTCTTTCTTCGTAGGTACCACCTAAATTAATAGACCTTACTCGCTGTTTTATAGACGAAGAAATACCACGATCATATCTAATATATCGTTCTGAAGCTAATCCTATATTAATGCCTAGTTCTTGTGACATTTAAGTTATGTTATCCTGTTTCTACATACGCCGTAGTTACAAATCCATCAGTAACGTAGGGCTGTATATCTATAAATAGAGGTAGTTCAAATACCTCTTTTAGTTGTGCTGTTATAGTACCTAGTTCTGGAGAAGTCCACTCTACCTCATAATTTTCACATATGCAAGATATAGTTTTCTCACTTTCTACAGATACAGGAACTCTATAAGGAAACGGGTATGTACCTTTGTATAGCTGAAAAAACCTAAAAATAGCATCTATTTCTTCTTTAGGCCTATTTTCAAATTTTAAAATAATAGTTTCCTGCCGATTTAACAGAGACTTTTTCCATTTTTGAGTATACCCATCTCCAAATTTAGAGTTAAGAACATTAAAAGATGCCGACCTAGTGTAAGATCTATCTGGGCAGACATATCTAGGCTTAGTAACAGTTCTAATATTAAATCCAACTGGCATTATTTAATACTCTTAATCATTATCTATCTCAGCTATTGTTTCTGTTATTCCAAAGCTCGAAAAGAACTTTTACTTTCTCTTTTATTTGCTCAATATCAGCGTGCATTTTCGCCAGTACAATTACTAGCGTAACGAAAGCGACCGCTATAGGCCAGCCCGTATTTACAACTTCTAAAGCGCTCACACTTTTCTCCATACACTTTACGTGCCTCTCTACTTAGTAAAGAACAAGTCCTATTATTATACCAAAGAAAAAACCTAGTACACATAAAAAAATATACTGCTGTAATCCTTTTCTACTGATTTTTCTCATATTAACTTTTTACTCTTTTAAACTTGGCATCACAGCCAGAATGATAATCACTAATGTAAATTACTGAAAATTCTTGACAAATGACAGGTATCTGATAAAAGGGTTCGTCTCTTACTACATAGGGAAAAGATTTTACTCCTTCTGTTCTTTCAAAAAATCTTACTATTTTTTCTATAACTTCTGGGCTTCTGTTTATAAAAGAAACGGAGTACTCTTCATTTCTAGTAAATACTCCGTCTTTAATTCTGCTTTGATATCCATCTCCAAAATTTACTGATAATATCTGTGGTGTAATTATTTTTTTAAAATTTCTATCAGGACATATTATGTCTACTCTTCTCAAGTTTATACTAGGGCTTGCAGACGCGACCATTGGAACTACAGGTACAGATTCTACACCTTGATTATCTATAGGGGTTAACCTAGTTACTCCTAATGTAAATTCATTTGATGAAGTAACTAAAAAAGTTCCGTCATTTTGACTCTCAAAACTATTTACAATAGTTACTATTTCTCCCAGTTCAAATACAGATAAATTTGTAGTTATTGAATCTATAGTTCCATCATTTGTCCCGCTTATTCTAGTAAAAGAAATATCGTCTGCAATTATAATAAACCCTATATCAAATCCTACTGACATTATGCAGCTCCGTATGGGCTAAGTATCCCTCCAGAGCGCTTTTGATTTTGAAGTTCCTCTTGTACTGCCTTAGCTATTATATTTCCTAGTTTAACAGCGTCTCTACCAGACTCTTCCTGCGTTGAGGAAGTAGAGGTTCTGCCCCCTTCTCCCATACTAACATTAACTGTAACATTATTATTCTGGTTTGACCCTATTCTTTTATCTTTTAACTCTACAGGGACTCTCTTCCCATCGGGCATAGGAATAACAGCTTCATTATACCTACCTTCTCCTATTAGTGCATAGGTCGGCTTATCTACTACACCTCCATTAGCTAAGGGCACCGGCGCTGCTCCTCCTGTGAATATTGAACCTATTACTGCAAAAACAGTGCTAAGTATACTTCCTCCACCAGATGCTACTCCTGTAAGACTAGCTAAAAAGCTTTTCAAGAAACTTGCTAGACCTGTCCCGAACCCTTTCAAGAATCCAGCAAGATCACTTCCTAATCCTTTTGCACCTTCAAAAAACTTAGAAAAAGAAGTTTTAATCGTTTCTGTAAAAGTTGTCTCTTCGTTTAGTACTTTCTTTACTTCGTTAGTAGCGGTTTCTAAAGGCTTTGCCGCTGCTTCTCCTACATCTTGGGCAGTTTTTACAGGGTTCGCCGGAGACGGATTAAGTATCTCAGACATGTTACTGTCGTTTGCCTTATCACAGGCACAAGAAGCACAAGCAGCTCTAATAGTCTCCGCAAGTGCGGCTGCTCCGTTTGTAAAGGCGTCTTTAAGTGTTGTGGCCATATTAGTACTAGTTGTATCGAGTTGTGTGTCAAGTATTTTTGCACCCTTTCTATGGCCTTCTGCAACTTTATCTGTTAAAGTCATTCCACGAAAAATTTTAGACCCCAAATTACTACGGGCTATCATATCTATCATCGAATCGGCCATAATCTCCGAAAATTTACCCGCTAAAGTTTCAAATACAGATTTTGTTAAGTTTAATAAACTATCTCTGAAGCTGCTTTCGGCTCCTGTTAATAAATCATTTATAGCCTGTTGTAGCCCTGATTCAAAACCGTTAGCAATGGCTAGTCTATACTGCTCCATTGCTTCAGTAGAACGCATTAAAATATCAAGTTCAGCCTGCTTCTGCTCTCTTGTAGCTGTGGCGATCGCTAAGGTTCTCTTTGAATTCTCGACATTCGAGACAGTATTCTCGTCTATAGCGTTACGCAGCTCTAGCTCTTTTTCTTTACTTTGTCTAATCTCTAACTCTAATAGTCTTTGTTGATTTATTATCTGTTGACGACGTGATTGCCCTGCAGTAAGACCCGCCTCAAGTATTTTCTGTCGGGTTAGTAGTTTTATTTTTTTAATACTTTGTGCGTTATTAAGATCTGCAAGATCGTTTTGGCGCTCCAATCTTTCTTTCGTTAGAGGTAGAAGACTCAGTTCCGCTAGTCTCAGAACATTAGCAGCTCTTAGTTTATCAACGAGCTCCTGCTGTGTGTCAGATAACACCCTAAGCTCACCGTTTTCATCCACGGTTGTTTCTAGTATCTTTTGCCTATTAGTTTCTATGATAGCAGTTAGATCGCTTTCTTTCTTTGCTTCGGCAGCAAGCTGCTTTTGTAGTCCTGTTAAGCTTTGAGTAGTAATTAAAAACCCTGCCTGTCGTTGAGTCTTAGCTATATCTGCAGCCGTATCTATTTTTCTAATTTCGTTATTTAGTTCTTGAAGTGCCAAAGCATCTCTAGCAAGATTATTTCTATCCCCTAGTAGTTGTATTTCAACTCGTAAATTTTTTATTTTCTGCAATTCCTCTGGTGACAATTTCAAGGTATTAATCCGGGCTGTTTCCTCTAACGTAGCAATATCTTTTTCTAGCTTTAATTTCTTTTGGTCGTTTTCAAATATTTTAAGCTCTGTATTGAGTCTGGACTTTGTAATACCATCTGCATTTCGTAAATTTGCTGTAATTTGTTGTCGTTTATTTAATAACTCTGTAGCCTGTTTTCCCTCAAAAGATATTATGCTTGTTACTAGGTCTCTCTCTTCTATTAACCTAGCTTTTCTGTCCTGTATCCCTTTTATTCTTGGATCATTTGTATTAAGATTGTTTTGATCTGCTTCCAGTTTCTGTATAGCTGTATCAAGGTTGTTAAGAGCTGTTAAATATTTCTGTGCCTCAGAAACAGGCATTATCTTATTAACTAAAGTAGTTCCGCTTTTTGTTACGTCTGTAATAGCTTTATCATAAGCTGCCACGCCTTTACTTACTTCAACAAATAGCTCTCTAGCTTGAAGCAATTCTTCAATCTGACTCTTTTCAATAACTTTCGCGGTTCTTAGTGCCTGGAGCTTGTTAAAATACTCGTTAGCTGATCTAGAATTCTTAATTAAGGATTCATCTTGAGCATTAAATGAATCTATTTGAATATCTAAAAACTCTTTGAATTTTCCGAATTTTTCTGGGTTCATTTCTGCTAAAAGAGCTATAGTACTACCTGTAGTTTTCTTTTGAGCTTCTGCTATTTCTTCAGTAAGTTCTTGGATTCTTTCAAGATCAACTGCAGCTCCATAATCAAAGGCCGACCTGTCCTCTATGAACGAAAGTGAGCGCCGGCCCTGCACCCTATCCCGAGCCCTCTCTAATCTTTTTACCTCATCCTCCGCCTTCTCTCTGGCTGCTGTAAGATCATCAGAGGATTCGCTAAGAGCCTTACCAAAATTTTTGAAAGCTGAATTGGAAAGTGAGTTTGCTAGGTTTCCGAAAGCTGCATAGGTAGAAATTATGTTTCCTCCCTCTTCAGATAAAATTTTCTGGATAGCTGAAAAGTTCTTATAGTCTTCTACTAGTCTTGCGACTCTATCTCTTTGTACTGCAAATACATCGTTAGATTTCTTAGCGACTTCCTCTGTCTTTCTAAATCCTTCTATAACTTCATACAAAGTATAAATTATGCCTATCCAACCAATAGCTGAAAAGGCAATGCTTACAGCGCGAGCCGCAATTGCAGCACCCGCTTTTATACTAGCAAATACGCCCTTAAATACGACTTCAGTTCGTTTAATACCAATCTGCATTTTTTTAGTGGCTATTTCCCATCTACTCGATACTTTGCCCGCAGCTATATCATTAGCAGCTATTATATCGTCCATTGCAGATATGAAGTCACGACGTATTTTAAGGCTCATTTTTTTATAAGCGCCTTCTCCAGCCATAGCGCCTTTTTTCATCTTTAGTGCAACTTCGTTAGTAATTTTGTCTACGTCGCCTGTGAGCTTACGTAAGGGGCCTCTTTTTCCGCCACCAGCATTAGCAGCTTTCAGAATATCAGCAGCATCTCCGGCCGCTGCCGATTTAAGACCGCCTGCACCTTTTGTTCCTAGCAATTCAAAGTTCGAAGCGGATTTTTTATATCTTTCTAACTCGTCAGAAGCTTTTGTAAAGGATGCCTCTGCTAGCTTTGCTACTTCTTTAGTCTTCTCTCCCATGTTCTGGAGGCCGGGAATGGCGGCCTTTAAGGGCCCTGATACCAATAATAAAATAGCAGCTCCTGCTAATTCTGGTGTTTTTATTAAAACATCTGCAAAAGGTCCAGCAACAGCCGCTGCCACACCTTTAATTTGTATTAAGATATCATCGAAGGCTTTACCTAATTTATTAAATTTATTTGGAGCAACCGCTGTAATTTTAAGTATTCGTCCAAACTTGTTTTCGGCTTGGTCCAATACTTCGTTTGCTACTGCCTGAGATCTTTGGAAAGCATTTAATTCTACTTCACCCAACCCCAGCTGAGTCTTATAATTCTCCATGGCGGTATCTAATCTTAGAATAATACCTAATTCATCTAGTAATTCTGGCTCTGCTTTTGTAACACCTCGAACAAGACGATTAAAAGAGTCAGTAACATCTCTACCTAGAATTACTGAAGTAGACTTTGCAGCCGCTCCAAGTCGGGTTAGTACATCGGCACTAAGACCTGCAGCAACACCTATAGATGCTGCGCTTGCAGCATCTTGAAAAGCGATTTGAGCATCAGTTGCTTGAATGATGTCCTCTGTGAGGGTGCGCATGGCAATACCGGTAGCACCTGCATAGGCAACCTGTCCGGCTTGCAGAGTTTCGAGATTTCCTGCGTCTTTTAAGAATTGAAAGACAGCAGATACAGCAAATAAAGAAGCGGCCAGGGTTGCATAAGCAGGAACGAGACCCCCCGAGATCCCCTGGGACATTTTTGAAAAATTCTTAGTAGCATTTGAAGAAGCCTGTGCTGCTCCTTTAAGGCGCCTATCAGTATTTTGTACTTGATTACCTGCAGCTGCAGCTGCTTCTCCTAATTGTTTCTGGGAAAGTGCTACTTTTTTGGTAGTGCCTTTATCATCAATTACTACATCAATATATACCTTATTTCTTTTAGCCATTATCCAGATACATTATGGGCAAAATTTGTTCCATTGCCTCCTGCCGCTCGACTTTTTCGTTCTTCGGCCTTTCTAGTTTGTTCTGCCTTTTCAGACATATATCGCACTTTTATGTTTTCATAAACCTTAGAAAAATATATTACGTCTTTACGATAGGGCACTTCATAAATATCTAGTAAAAGATTAACAGATGCCCACTCTTTTCCTAGATAGCTCCCTGACATTCCTTCCCACCGATCAGGCAGCAGATCGTATATTACGATCGCAGTCTGTACCTCTTCAGGAAATTTATCTAAAGTAATTGGCAGCTTTTCCGGATCGGGTTCTTGTCCTAGTTTTTCACATATAGCATAATACTTTTCTATATCTATTGTACTATCTGCTTCTCTCGTATAACGCTCAAGTAACGATATTATTTTCGTTACTTGTTCCCCGTAAAATTTTCTAAATCACCGACAGTTTCTGTAACCCATGTATCAAATGTACCTGAGTTTTTCATTAGCAATTGTGCATTTTCTTGTGTAAAAGGGAGTTCACTATTCTCATCTTGAGAAGATACATCTACTAGGATGAGCTCTTCTAGATAATCTAGTTTGAAGCCTTTCCACCCTTTAATTACCGCACTAACATATTCTTCTAAGAATTTATCATCATCTAGGATTTCTTCGGGCTGACGAGTGCGTTTGTCAAATTTAGTTGTTAGACATTTTTTTCTAAGTTTTAATAATTCTTCTCGTGCTAAATAGCACAGATCTACTTCCATCCCAGGACATCCTGGAAAAGAAATAGACACAGTTTTGCTAGGAGTCATTAAGCTAGCAAGTGAAATAGGTTTATCTGTCATTAAGTATTTTCCTTGTATATGTAGAAAAGAAATTGATTTTTCTTACCACATAGTATAAAGTATGGCAACATAAAAGTCAAGAAAAATTTTTGGGGTGGGGATAAATAAAAGGGGCTGAGCGCCCCTTTTATTATTTAAAAATACCTATTTAAATTTTATGCAGTACCTAAATATGTAACCGTTGCTTCATCCGCTCCGTCTAAGCTGCTAGGCAAAGCGTGGAAGGACGTCTCTACTGAAATAACATCTTCAATACTATGACTAGGCACTTCTAAGTGACAGCGAGGCATAGTAACAGAACATGCAGGAGCACTAGCTCCTCCTATTCCAAATGTAAGAGCCATTTCATTGGTAACAATAGTGTTGGCAGATAGTACATCTTGGAAAAGTTGAGCACTTGAGTCACCTTCAGCGTCAAGGTAACAAGTGAAACTTCCACTAACAGATCTGGAACCTGTAATATGACCTAAAGGTTGGTTAACACTACAAAGAGTTTCTGGAGTTAAGAAGGTTAGGTTATTCTCGATCGATAAACTTCCTCCAGTCAGTACCACGGAATATGTAGTACTACCACCACCTAAATCTCCCACAACAGAAAGACTAGTCAGTCTGTTTCTAATAAAGTTAGCAGTGCTGTCAATACCTGTAGTTACAAGATTATTTGAACCGCCTCCAGTAACATCAGGCCAGCCTCCTGATCCTTCTGCAACATCTGTAAGATCCTCTACCAAAGAGCCGAACCCAGACCAAGTAATTTGAGCGATCCCATCGATATCAAAATCAATAGCAGCAGAGTTAATAACACTATTGCTAATTTTATATACTGTCTGACCTTGGGCTTCACTAAAGCTAGCAGCCGTAGGATCTGTACCACATGCTCCAAGAACCATCCACAGTGTAAAAGTATTAAGTGTTGTTTTGTTAGAATTAGTAAAGTCAAAAACAGTAGTGTTTGCAGTACTCTTATCAACACCTAAAGTAAAGAGGCCCGTGGTATCATCGTAGGCTTGGCCTGTAGCAATCATGTTCGCCCACAGAGCTTCTTCAATGCAACCAAGACCGGCTGCGCCATCAGCTCCTCCGTTAGGACGAATATAAGTAGTAAAACTCCACTCAGCAGGAGCGTAAGAGTCGGTAAACATTTGTCTAGCTCGTCTTGATACTCCTGCACTGTTTGCAGCTTCGTTAAGAGTAATTTCTGATGCATTTGTTGCCTGTGAAAATGAGAATCCGTCAAGAATTGGCAGCTCCCACACATCGGCGCCCATTTGCAGATAGGCTTTAGTATTTCTACTAAATTGTAATATTGATGCCATAGTTGTAATCTCCTATGAAACTTGAAAAGGCCTGAACGTGAATATTTATTCGTGTCAGCATTTTCTAATAACGAACCTCAACTAATATTTCTCCTACTCCGTAAGGTTCTAATACTCCTTCATCAGTATCTATACTAATGAGCGAGATTTGGTGCGTGTATTGTCTAGAGCCTAGTTTATCAAGATATTCTAATCTAGAGTTTAGTTCTAATACTGTTTCAGTGTCTTCTAAAAGTTTATCCAACGCTTCAATAGCGTCTTCTTCTTTTACATAACATCTAATAACAACCGATAAGAATCTATCTCTATATCCTCCTCCTTGATACTCTCTTCTCTCTGAACCCGCATTTAGATGTATCGCTGGAAAGTCATCAATCTCATCCCAGAATTTTAATCTCGGACTTACATTATTATACACATTTGTATAAAACTCTCCTGTACCGTCTATAGTCTTTAAGGCTTCTACAAGTGCGTCTACAATAGACTGTCTTCTAGTAGCGTACTCTCTTGGATACGCCATTATACTCTCCTAGTATAGAATCTGCCTATAGCGAATTGTGCAGCAATTTCGCGTATAGATAAATCAATAAGTTTTCTAGGATCTCTATCAGGATCTCTTTCGAATACCTCATAAGGATTCCTTCTATATGTATATCCTATACTTGGAAAACCTCGAGCTGTTTGAGTAACATCAGTAACATTGACACTACTTGCGAATCTGCCTGTAACATAATTCAATCTAGGGTCTCCCATATTGTTCGCAACTACTCTAGGTAGTTGTTGATTCAATATACCTAATAACTCTAAAGGAGCACTAGATGCTCCTTTGCCTCGACCTGGACCAGAGGGGCTACGGGCTTTAACTTTTTTATTCCTCTTCATTTTAGTTTTTGGTCCTCGCATATTTTGTGTTTTGGACTTTGCTTTTGTTTTTCTCCCAGGAGCATATTTTTTAGTAGGGTCTATTAGCTGAAGACTCTGAGCTGTTATATCCTCTATCATAGAAGGAGACCCTTTAATGTTAGCTATATTACTACTAAATCCTTCATGTGAAGCTAAATCAAAAGATGCGTCAGTAATTACTTTCCTAAATAACTCTCCTACTTTACCTGATAAGCGTCCTTTATATTGATTAAGGTCTTTGGGTTCAAACTCTAGCTCTAAACTACCTGAGATGCCTGAGAGTAATTTTACATCTTTTGTATACTCAGCTTTAACCTCATAACCCTTGGACACGCTCATTTCTAGCTGATCCAATAAGTCGTCAAAACTCATTTCACCTACTTCTGTAATGCGATCTATATTTTGTGCAAGAATAAATAAAGCTTTGATAGATTGTCTTCTAGGATCTTTAGTATCCATTGATGCAAGTACGGAAGAAAGAGACGCTCTAAGTACGCTGATATTCTTATGTCCCAACTCTTGACCTTCTGCAAGCTCGGGAAAAAGCTTTTTTAAGGTGTAAGCTTGTTGTTTAAAATTAGCTCGTCCAAAGTCTTTATGAGACCTATTATTTACTGCAGCTGCCGTCCTTAGAGCACTTCTAGCTTGATACGTTTGACCTTCAAAATTAAAAGTAGAATTTTCGTTAGAATGTGCCTTTCGAGCCGCTCTAGTAAACTCCTCAAATCTTTTTATGTACTCTCCCTGCATTTGAAATTTTTGTCTAATATCTATATTTTTGTCTATAGCTCGCCGCCACAACTTTGCTTTAACATACTGCCCTTGGATCATATCTTGTATTAGCTGATCTATATTTTTTACAGGTCTAGCCATGGTTAAAAATTCTTATATAAGTCTAGGACTCTTTTTATATGATCAGGAAAAGCAGGGCCTCCACTAGAGCCACTAGGCTTAGCATTTTCAATACTAGCCCCTTGTAAAGTCTGTCTTTGTTTATGCTCATCTTTCAAATAATAAGTAATCAAGTCTGCTACAGCTAATAAGAGATCTGCAGGTGTTGTTGCATATCCTGCAGTGTAAGTAACAGTAACAGCTCCTGGACCTGTCGGCCAGAACCTGTGTGTGCGTGCTATTCTTAAAACACTATCTGTTTTATTATCTAAATAATAGTCTTCTACAGGCACTGTTTTATATTCTTCTGTAGGCCTGCGTCTTTCCTGTATTTCAATTATTGTATTTACAGGGCTCTCTGTTAACTGAAGAATGTCAGACTCCCAACTTAAGGAAAAAGCTTCGACTTTATTAGTCGTGTAAAAATCAATAAGCGAATTTCCACAGTAAGTTTTTACTAATTGACTTACAGAGGGAATAAAAACCTCAAGTTTTACATCTTCTTTAGTCGATGTAATTCCTTCAATTTCTTTATATTTATCTATAGTAATTAAATCAGTCATATTAAGTCAATTAGTAAAAACTTGGGGGGACATTGCTGTCCCCCGAAGTAAAAAGTTAATTTTTATGCTAAGGCATTGTATACTGCGTGAGTAGCAGCAGACTTACCACCAGCACCAGCAAAGAGCTCATCAAAGCCCATATGCTGAGTAGCAACTAATACGCGGCGTTGTGCAGCTACTTCGTAGTCCTGCTCAACAGTAATTCCACGGAGACGAGGAATAATGAAGTTTGAAGTGTTGACACACAAAGCTCCACCAAATCCATCTTCAGCGTCAGCAGGCATATTGTCCGTAAGAACTACAGGAGAACCGTATACACGACCAACCTGACCAGTCAAACGTACTGCCATATCTGAACCAACTTCATCAACAGTCTGGAAGTCGGGATCTTCTAAAAGGTCATAGTACTTATCTTGTGATACGATAAATACAACGTCCTGTGGGTTAAGGCCGTATACGCCCATATTACGACGACACTTAACAAGTACATCAGCACTAAACGTAAGGTTAGCAGCAACCTGAGCTCCCCATTCAGCACCAGCAGTTGCATGGCCAATCAAACCTGTAATATTTGCAGAGTTACCATTAATAATAGCAGCATCAACAGCTCGGGCATGTGAACGTGCAATACCAGCAGTCAGCATAGGCATGATATTAATCAAAACTTTCTCATCGATGTAGTTATCGAGGAAAGAAGTTGAAATAAGACGATCAACCTGTACAACCTTCTGGCCAACATCATAAGTATTGTCAGAATTGCCACGGTTAGCAATATCACTACCAGTACCATCGTTAGCACTGTCGCGTGCATTTGCCCACTTAGCCAGATTGGTATCAGACTGCAGAGGCAATACAGTAGATTGACTCTCTACTGGCATTTCTTTAAATAAAGCTGCGGTGCGAAGCTCTAATTGAATTTCTTTCTCAATTTCGCGAGATACTACAACGTCGATACCGGGATCGTTTTGACCCCCTGTAGCCGTGTAAGTAACACCAGCTTTTTCGAAAACAGACTTAGCATAGTCAGTGTTCCAACCTTTACCAGTAATTACACCAGCAAGATGCGCGTGCATAAGTTCTTTAGCATGCTTTTCAAGTGACTGTTCAGAACCACGATCAGCGAAAAGCCCTTTAGACATGCGCATTTTAGTGATTTCTTCTTCTTTTTCGGTAAGTTCTTTTTGGAACTTAGCAATAACTTCAGCCTGGTCAGCATTAGATGCAGACATCTTCTCTTCGAAATCAGCCATCAACTTTTCAGTTCCTGATTGAACACCAGTAACAATAGCAGACTTGACTTCAGCTTCCTGAGCGGCTTTTTCTTCAGCTTCCTGAGAGGCTTTTTCTTGTTGTTCGAGTGCTGCTTTTTCATCTGCAGCTTTGACTTCGGCTTGCTTCATTGCGATTTTGGCAGCGGTTTCTTCCGCTACCTTTTTAGCAAAAGCTTCTAAGTCAATTTCTGAATTTTTAACATCAGACATTTCTATCTCCTTTTGTGCGCTTTGCGCGGTTTCCGGTGTGTCACTAGCTACGCTAGAAGTATTGACTTCGTCTTTAGCCAGAGACTGACCGGCTAGATCCACACTATTTTTTAAAAAAGTTTTTTTAAAATCTTCGTACTCAGCTTCTGAGTCGAAAGATTTAGCTAGCGAAAAAGTAGCTGCCTGATTGCAAGGTACAGATACAACTGATACCTCGAACAACTCAGCGTCCTTAATCTTTAATCCATCAGTTTCCTCTAAGTAATCCGCATCCTTGACCCGGAAACCAACAGAAAAAGCTCCAAGAATGCCTTCTTTAATCAACGTACCTACACTATCAGGAGCAGACTTACTTATCTTCGCTTTAAGTTCCAAACCATTGTCTGTAACTTTAAGCCCAGTAGCTCGTCCGATCGGTTTATTGTAGTCGTGATTAAATAAAATTATAGGGTTCTTTTCAAAATTAGCAAGGCCTCCCTTTGTCCAGGCCTCCACGTCAATTATGTCATTTGCACGATCAGCATCATTAGTGCTTGCCATTCCGCAAATGTGAATCCCATCATCATCTTCATTTAACGCTTTAAATGTAGATGTAAAACTAAAAATTTTATTCATCGTTTTTAACATCCTCCTTCTTAGCAGCGAACCGCTTAGGAGCAGGTTTTGTTACCGGCTTCCTTGGTGCTGATTTAGGCGCTGCTTCAGGCTCTACCTTAGGTTCTGCCTTAGGCTGAATTACAGGCTTTGCATGAGCTTTTGCAGCGTCATCATATACTGTAGGGAACTTCCTGATCAGGGCTGTTAATACCCTAGCCCATCTACCGTTAAATACACGGCCAAGCTCCCTTTTAGTAATAGGATTGGTAGGCTTTAACTTAATATACTCTTCATAAGATATCGGAGCTTTTACTCCGAATTGTACAATATGATCTCGTAGCTTAGTTAAAGTTGCAACGGTCTGTCGTCTAGTTGCCATATCTTAATCTTCCTCTTGTTCTACAGGTCTTCCGCCTTCTGACGGATCTACTGCGCTTCCAGCAATATTTGCGGGTACTCTTAGTTCATCATACCCTTCAACTGGATCAAACCCTAAATGATTTCGTGCTTCGTTAGGAGAAATAACCCCAGCATTTACTAGGGAAGTATAATACTGAGATTGGTCTCTAAGCTCCGGTTGTAGTGCAGGTATATTAGTAGCATCTTCTACTATCTCAAACCCAAAAAACCTTTCTAGTGCAAAATTGATTTTTCTTACTACGGGTAGTACGGTTTCTAAATAGTATAACCGCATGTTTGGTCGCAAGTTAGCGTTATTTCCTGAATCCAGCAAAATAGGGGGAACCCCCAATGCTTTAAGAATTATTTTTTCGTTTTCTGCAATAGCTGCTTGAAAATCCAATTCCTTAAAATTAACATTAGACACTGCATCAATCTCTAAACCTCCGTCTAGTATTAAGGGTCTTCTGCCTCCTGCGTCTGGTCTATAGCGCTGCTGCCAAGAAGCTAACATTCTTTCTTTAATTTTCTCTGAAAGAGTGTTGGGGCTTTTTAACACTAAACCTGGTACAGCACCATTTTTAAAAAAGTTATCTTGAAAATCTCTCATAGACTTGGTTAAAACCATAGTCCTGAGCGCGGGCTTAAGTCTAGAGATCCCGCGATATATAGAATAAAAAGAATTATCTTTTATATGTATAATTTCATTTGGCGAGTATCGTACAGTCTCATTAAAAGTATAATGATCTATATAGGTAGTTTCGCTCGCATGTATTATCATCTTGCTTGCTGGGAGATGATAAAGGTGTACGCCATCAAAGTAAATAAAAATATTACCATCTAACAGAAAGTCTGTTACTAAATTTCGTTTGAACGTGCTAATATCCTGATAAAGGTTTGGCTCTTTGTTAAGTAATATATTTAACTTGGCTCTTTTGACGCCTTTATAAGGATTATTGATAGGGAGGGACGGGCCAATCTTGGTCGTAATTTCAGAAACATCATCTACAATCATATTGACGCCCCTATTAACAATTTCTAGTTGCTCATACGCAAGCTCATAAGAATATGTTAATTCACGAGACGATTCTACTTTATGATCATACCATGGCTGGGCAGGATTAAGTTTTTCTTCTGTTTCTACTGTTTCCCGACCAAGAATTTTATTATACCAAGCCATTTTTCTCTCTTTGAATCTCTACCCATCTTTGCTGTTTTTTTGCTGTGTGCAAGGGGGGATTTCTGCCATATATACTATGTAACTTTAAATGATGCTCATGGCAAAGAGTTACAGTATAATCGTATAATTCTTCAATGTGTTCATTAATGAACTCATCTCTAAATTCTCTAATATCTTCTTCAAAATAGCCCATTTCTTTTATCCACTTATGGAACAAAGGGCTTAGACTAAAAAAGTGGTGAAAATCTAACTTAGTGGTAGCATTGCAGATATAGCATTTATTGTCTTTTTCATATCTTGCTTTTGCTTTATCCCGTATATATTTTATCGGGTCTCTTTTTAGCTTCTCCATTTTTTAGAATACCATTTTTTACTTACGAAATTATATCGTGTACCAGATACATTGTCAACTACTATTTTTAAGCAGGTGGTAATTATAATCTTATATTGTTAGTTTTTTATTCTTGACCGCTTTCTTTTATCTAAATTACAGTTTTGTAATTCTTTTTTATTAGTAGTCATTTGATTTGCCCAGTGAAGCTCATTAATAAGACGGTTATACCACTGTATTTCCATGGTACCTTGATTCTTATCCCGCTCTTCTATAAGTTGCTGCACTCTAATTTCTATATAATTCATTTAGAATCCCGTATTGCTAGTCTCAAAAGAGTAAATAGCATACCTTATGGCGTCTGCCATATGAGAAGCTCTATTATGTTTTGGCTTCTCTTTTAATAGATTAGGATTAGGATCCCATTGATATTGGTCCAAAGCAGCTAAAGATTCTTTACATTTTTGAGACACTAATAAGTTATTGTTGTCGACTATACCTGCGACATGAGATATACCATCCAGTATAGATTTTTTTGCATTGATAGTACTAATATCGTAGTTTTGTGCAAAATCAAATCTTGTTTGTTGTGCTGCTGAGTCAATATAAATGTAATCTATATCCCATTTTTGAATTAAAGCTTGAATTTCTATTGCGTGCTGCTCAGTTGTTCTCTCTGCGTCTAAATATTCGTCTACTAAAAAGTACTTTTCTTCATCCCAATCGTATGCAACAACACAGAAAGCAGTAGGGTCTCTATAGCCTACATCAAGTCCTGCAAAAACATCCATTTCTTTTGTCTGAATATCCTCGAGATTAACTGTACAGTTTTCATAATCAAATTTCCATACCTGCCCCTCATAAGTATTGAAGTCAGCTTCGTATTCCTGTTTGAACTCTGCTTCAGACATACTTTTACGAGCTTCGTTAATGTCTGCTTCTGTCATTCTAGGATTATCTTTATAAGTTGCGCGAACAGATGCCCATTCAGAAAAAGCATCCTCATAACCTCTATTAAAAAATTCAGCAAACCAATTGTTTCTACCACGAGGTGTAGATATAAATAATGCCTTAGAGTTATCTTTATCAAGGGTGGGCCGAAGTGCGACATTAAAGGCATCCTTGCCGTCTGCTAACGCTGCTTCGTCAAAAATTATAAGATCGTAACTTCGACCCACACATGAATCAACTTGGTTTACAGAACCCATTCTAATAGTAGAGCCATTAGAGAGCTCTATAACTTTATCTTTTGCATTATCTTTGGTTACTTCTAGGTCAAAGTGTTTAATTAAGTTTCTTTGTAAGTCAAACGATATTTGAGAAAGCGCATAATTTGGAGACATAATTAATATATTTGAATTTGGCACTAAAGATACTAATTGTCCAATAATATTCGCTATGTACGTCTTTCCTTGTCTTCTCGATACCGCTGCACAAACGAACCTATATTTAGGATTATTTATAGCATTAATAATTGCTTTTTGTGAAGGTAGTGCCTCGACTCCTAACATTTCTAGGTAAGGAGCCACAGGTAGCTTAAGAAACCTAGTAGTCTTATCTATATCTACTAAGTTTTCTGCTACTACGTCCTGCCTACTAACTTCTACTGCCATTTTATTTATCTCTCTTTAGTTATGTCTACTAGGTATCCTTCTGCGAAGCAGGAAGCTTCATGATTACCCGATACTGTTTTCATTTGAAGTTGTATATCAGTACCTTCATCATACTTAAAAGGGGCAGTTCTTGTAATTGTAAAACTATCTGCAAAAGACAGCTCACCCACTCTTAAGTTTACTCCAGTACTAGTAGTAATAAAGTTTCGAAAAAATCCTATTTTAGACGTAGGAGCCCCTGAACTTTCTGCAGAAAATGCATTTATTCTTGTTAAGTAAAAAGAACAATTTTTTGGCACTGTATATATAGAGGCTTGATTTTTACCCTCTGTGGGACGAATACTAGCATATATCGTAGTTTCGTTTTTTAATTCTACGCGACCAAGTGCGTTGCCTGACACCGTTATAAGATCATTTACTCTGAAAAAAGGTTGGGGGACAACTACTGGAGTGTCTCCAGTTAGTGCTACTACGGCAGATATTTCTGTATAATTTTCATCAAGTCCTTTAATAAGAATAGAAACAGCAGTATCGCTCGCACTGGTAGAGACAATACTCATAGTTAAAGGTTCTGAAGGAAAAACATAGGGCACTAATTGATCTCCTATAACTACGCCGTCTCCCGTACCCTCCCATACTGCTGTAAAAATAGGCGTAACATTAGGGTGGTACCCAAAAATATTTCGAATAGAAGTACTAGGTACTTTCCCCTTGGCTATATTTAAGGGGTTAGTATCTACCTGTGTAATACCTAAATGTGCTCTCATAAAGTTTCTCTTTTTATTTTATATAGCTATGCTATCACTTATTGACATAATTGTCAATATATATTTTTAACCACCTTTAGGTATACCTAGGTGTTTACCATTTCACCTTATCAGCCCAGTAAGCTGCGCTCATTTTGCCTTTCGCAATATTTTTAGCATGACGAGCCTTAAAAGATCTTCGCCTAGCCGCGTAAGAAGCACTTTCCCCTTTCTTTTTAGGGGAACCACTAACTCCTTGCTGACCAAAGCGTATTGTTTTAACTTTGGTACCTACTTTAGCAACAACTACATGAGACTTTTTAGGGTGTTTTGGAGTTCTTTTTGCTTTATTAAATTTACTTACTCCGGCTCTTTTTAATGCCGGGTGTTTCTTTTTAACGCTTCTTTTTTTTCTTGCCATTTTTCTTTTTCCTTTTTTTAAACCCCGCCTTCATAAAAGAATAAGCTTTAGCCGATATAGTAGATTTCTTTTTAGACCTACTTATACCTTTCTTTTTTCTACGATTTATATTTGCGTACAAACCCCGAGAAGCCATCTATCTTCTCCTTTTTTTAGTTTTACGCTTTTTCTTCTTACTCCAAGGTTTTCCATTATGGTACTTATTAATTAAGCTCATTACTCCTCCTCGTCGCACTCGCATGGGTCACATGCACAGTCCTCGCACTCATCGTGCGCCTCAGTTTCCGACTTTGGTTCCAAAATCGGACTTTTTACAGAAACTTTACTCATAGCTGCTGCTATGGCTTCTTTTTCTGATTTAAAGGAAAGAATTCCACCTTTACCATCTGGTAAAAGCCACCTGTTTCTACGTTTAGTTATGTTTTTCATCTAACTCTCCTATTCACTAATTAGCAGTTCAAAACTGCTAAAGCCTCCAGCACCTGCTGGTAATTCAAAAAAGTCTGTTGCTAAGCCAAATTTAGTTACGCCATATTGATCTTCGAAAAATACTAACTCCTCTCCCGGAGCATAAGTAAAAACAGTAGCGTTTGCCACTCTGGGCTGTGTAGCAATAAAATAATATCCATATCGGTCGTAAGAAGCTGTCAAAGTAACATAGCCAAAATTTAAAGGCGCTATCTCTACGGCGTTGAAATCTATGTTATCAATAGGAATAATAATATCAATACTATTAAAATTATTAACAGGGTTAAAGTATCTATCTAGGCCTGTTATAATCGGCAAGGATTGCCTATCAACAAATACAGCATTATCTTCTATGGTAGATACTACAAGGGGGCTTTCTACATAAACTTCTGCTTCTGCACTGTTATGTGCTACATTAGGTAAGTTTTGTCTTTTATTGTTAGTTATAGATACTTTTTGCTTGTATAAATATATGGCCTCAATATCTGGTTTTTCTACAGGTAAATCTACATAAACTTCTGCTTTCCCTGTAGTATTGGATGATACAAATGAGGGATATGTAAAGTAAGCAGTTCCTATAGAAACCCTTATAGGTCTTTCTTTCAAAGACCATTTATTTCCAGAAAAAGCATCTCCAGGCCAAGGTTGGTCGATAGCTATTTTAACTTGGGGATACATATATACAGTTCCTGGACTAAATGCAGGCACTTTACTTAAGTCGAAATCTATTCTTGGAGATATAGGCGTTGGTTCTGTGGTTTCTACTCCGGCCTGTTGATCTGCACTTAAGAGGTCGTTGGGGGAGTCTTCTGTTTCTTCCCAGCTTCTAAGAACATTTGAATAACTACCAGTAGGTTCCGCCATAGGATCTGTTAGAATATCGACCGTATCCCAGGTGTCCGCCATAGTAATATGAATTTGATTTATATAAGCATTAGATACAAAGCAGTCGGTATCATATGCAAAAGGACTTAACCCCCATAAAAGATAGGTATCTTTGTTTTGGTCATAACTAGTCAACCCCGTATTTTCCGTACAAATTAATTCAAGAGTCGTCTTTAAATACTTATTTCGACAATAAAAATAGTGATCGCCAGTCTGAAAGTCAATTAAATACACTATTCTTGCGGTAGTTTTATCAGTTGTGGTCTCATTAGGAGCAGGGAAAAAATCAGTCAAAGACGCAGTATTTTGATAATCAAAAATAGTCATATTAGTATAAGTATTATTTGTACTATCCTCTCTCGATCTTACATCTGCTGTTTGAGCGCCGTTACTCAAAAGAATAGCACTATACTCTTCTGAGTCCGTTATGCTGTCATAAAATCTACGGCGTAGTTGTGCTCTTGCATCGTGATTCAAGGTTGGAAAACTTTGAGCAGTCTGCCCCAATGCATTAAAGGGTATACCATTATAGGCACTTGAAATTCCAATGACTGCATCAAATATATGAGGATAAGCACCCTCATACGCAGTACCATTAAAACTTTTGTAATAATCAAAAGTTACTCTTAAATATCTTCTTGATATAGCTGCACCATTAATTTTAAACGCTATTCCTTCTCGTTGGGGGTTGAGTTTAGTATTAATAAATCTTGCATACACCCCCGCATCGGGATTTAGTATTCCAAACCCCGTACCTGTAGCAACCCTACTAGTTGCAGTTATTCCCGTAGGAGAGCTTATGTCTTCTAGACCTCCTGCTATGCTTGTAGGTCTGTGTGCTGGTTCAGCAGCAACTTGAACAGATTCGTATACTGCGCTCACGGGCCCGTTTTGATTAGAATAAATTCCTGTCGGAAAGGGTACAGCAAAGGGGGATATTGTTGATGTAATTTCTACGGATTCAAAAGTAGTAGTTGTACCAGAAGCCCCGCTAGGTCTTAGTTCGGATATATTCTGCCCTGAAGCCCATGGATAATCGTAAGACATACGAATATTAGGGCTTTGACCTAGTTGTATAGTTTCATTAAAACCTGATAAAATAGGAGCTACATAAACACTAGTAGAGGACGATAAACCCGCCTCTACTGCTCCATTTACAAACCTACTTCTCAGCTTATCTCTTCCTATGTTTAGTTGAGTAGACACCCCAACGACAGGAGATCTAATATCTTCTTCCGTTACAAATACCTGTGCTTGAGGGCCTTGAGCTCTTTCTTCCCCCCAGTATACGTTATAGGGGGATAAAATCCTACGAGGATACTGCGTAGTTACTGTAGGGCTTGCAGGAAAAATAGCAGAAATAGGTATTTGAGTAGCTAAATTATTATCAATAACTTCAATGTCTGTTTGAGAAAAAGAAGGGGGTGATACGTAGTACTGCTGTCTAGTAGTAGCTATAGTAGTGCTACCATATTCTACGGCGCCTACGGATATTTGTCCCGGTTGGTCTACAACCAAAACAGAAGCTACCGAATCGTCAAAAGTCTTCGGGCGATCAAGAGCTGACGGAGTATATTGCTCCGTCAGTATTCCTATTTCGATAATAACTTTAGATGTAGCAACCGAGACACTCATTACTATACGTCTACACTAGCTGTAATATTAGAAAAGCCTGCGCTATTTATAAATATATCTACTGCTAGCTCAGCAACCGCTGAAGTCGTTACTGTTAATACTGTAACTCCTCCAGTAAAGGTCATACCCGTTCCTTCTATTAATAGTTTAACATCTGTAGATATTCTATCTCCCGTAGCGTTATAAGCGCTAACATCAACGGTTGAGGGTATCTGCGAGCCCGCATAGGTATAACTAGTTTGTGCAGGAGTTACTGTTACAGTTAAAGGTAAAGTAGGTGTAAGCAAATGAACTTCGGGATAGCTTGTACTACCTAAGGATGTGCTGCCTTTTATAAACCATATTCTATCCGTACTGTCTCTTCCCATAGAGCCTACATCAAAAGGAAGCGAGTTAGCTTGTTCCCACCCAGTAGCTGAGTTAAAAGCATAAATCTGAAAAGAATAATAGTCTTTTAAACCCATTAAACTTTCTTCATCATTTAAAAATATATACTCTTGAAAAGGCACATTTAAAACATGTTTACTATGAAAAGTAAATACTCTAGGGTCTGCAGCATCTATTTTCCAAGTAAGCATAGTACGAAACAGAGTAGAGGAAGTAAAAGCTCGCGCCTCATCTACCCATATATATGTTAGATATCTTTCTCCCCCAAATTCAAACATATGTAAGAGTGTAGCACCCGTAATACTCTGTTCACTAGTACTAGCACTAAACATATAAGTTGTGTAAGCTCCTTCAAACAGGTTTGTTTGATTCCAGGCGTCTACCTCTGATGATTTGCCTGTAAATCCCACCGTAGCACCCGCATGTGGATTCATTTGCGTATCTGTTTGGAACTTGAAGGTGTCATCCGACTTATCCCACGTCCAAAGAATTGGATGAAAGTTACTTTCTTCGTCTACATAGTTGGTATACCAAAGCACTGTATTCCCTGAGACATCTCGTGGATCAGTAAAATATTTAGTAGGCCTATTTCGCGTTTGATAAGTAGAACTACCGTACATCCTCCCATTTACGTCGCCAACCATCGTACCATCAGATGCAAGGCCTTCTAGATCAGCGCCGCCGGTCTGGAACGCAAGATTTGAATTAGTAATGCCTCCAGTGGTCTTGACGATCGTCGACGTATTCAACGATGATGAAGTACATTTCTGAATATCTACGCTCCTGCTACCGCTCCAATCATCCATGAGCCAGTGAGGTAGACCATCAACTTCACTGAATCCAAGATATGAAAACTCGGAGTACGCTGTAAGTATGAATCCGGCCTGGGGTGTATTCGCAGTCGGCCAACTAACAGGTATAAGACCGAAACCATATCTATACCAACTACTAGTATTATTCTCATAATTCATTCTACTCCAAATCAGCCTCGAGGTAGGTTGATAATAATCAAGTATAAAACTGTAAGCCCTAGAGTTGAATGGTGAACTGGTGATGGTGTTTGTGGTTACTCCTCCCTGAAAAGGAATATCATTAAATCCTTGATCAGAACTAATTTTGTAACTATCTATGTAAAAATACGCCTGAGTAGTGTTATTACCACTGGAATGAAATACTGCATCGTTAGATCCATTATTAATTACAAAAGCTCCCGCTTTTGCTGGATTATTTCTATCCATTGAAATATCAAACTTTCTAGTAGCCTGATTAAGATAGTTACTAGAGACACTGGTGTACTGTTTAAACTCTGTCCAAGGCTTCATCAAGCTTCCAATTTGGTACCTACCATTTGTAAGACTGGTATTACTTCTTTGGTTCATCGCATTGGTGCCGGTAATTCCATTCGATCGCGCCGCGCTGGTACCATACATTTTATTATAAATAGGGCTTAATGTACTGAAGTCGTGCTGAGCGTCAAACAAAAAGAAATCATTACTTGAAACACGAGGGTCTTCAAATACACAAAATTGCCCGCTGTGACCTTGATAGTCTATAATTTTAGCCATTTATACCACCTCCACTTCATATCGTTCACAAAAAACAGACACAGCTTCTTCTTCGGAAGTTATGGCAATTTTTGCATCCAGATTGCTATATGCAACTCCTACGCTATTACCCCAAGGAACTAAAGGGTCCTCACAGTTAAATATGTAATATGGGTCTTCCCATACTACCTCTACTGGCAGAGCTCGAAACTCGTCCAAGCCTATTCCATCTTCATCTTTTGCCCGCTCGCCATCTTCTCCGAAGACGGGAACTAGACACCTAATATTATAATTGCTCAAAATTGATCTCCTTTATGAGTAAATGAACTTCACGGACAAGTTTGTACCTGGTCCTGATATTATGTCAAGAGTTATTTCATCCACCAAACCTACAGTTACTCCGCTAGTAAAAGCAGCCTCTACAATACCTTGCGCTGAAGGCATTACAAATTGTTGAACTTCTACGGAATTTTTCATAACTGCAAAAATAAGAGTCTCTCCTGACGGTTGATCGACTTGAGCTCTTATTTCATGCAATGTTATTGCTTGCTGTGGTTGAAATACCTGTTGACCCTCTAATGGTCCAGTAAAGTTTCCGGCTCGAACTAAGTAGAACGCATTAGTTCTCTTTAGATTATACCAAACTGTACCTTCCCATACGTATAGTGCGCCTGTGTCCTGTGCAAAAGATAAATCACCTAAGTTACCTAAAGAAGGAAACGAGGCTCTAGTTGCATAGATTACTGCTGGGCTTGGGGTCGGCGTAGCTTCCCAAGCACTTGAATTTGAATTATATTTTAAAACATCGCCATCATTTGGGGCGGGCACTGACACATTAGATAGGTCATCTAAAGTATCAACATTGGAAGTGCCTACTATTGCGAGCTCAAATTTATTAGTTTGATCATCGAATATTAGTCCTTGCCCCTGTGTTGGAGAATCCGCATTTACATCTGTTAAGTCAACAATTGCTGCAGCAAATTCCGGTAAGTCTTGCGGAAGCCATACGCTAGTATTTAAGTTATATACTAAATATTGGCCATCTGTTATACCGCCGCTTACATTTACATCTGTTAACTCAGCTATAGAAGTTGCTACATCTCCTGGCTCCCAAAGGGATGTTACATTATTATATTGTAAGAACTGATTATTACTGACCCCCGAAATATCAACATCCGTCAAGCCTTCTAAAGTACTAACGTTATCTTGGGCTACCCACTGGGTAGATATATCGTCCCATATTAAAATTTGTCCTACGCTAGGTGCCTGATCGTCTACGTCATTTAAACTAGTTATTGATCTATCAGTAACTCCAGGTTTGAAAGAGCTTGTGTTTCCATCCCAGACTAGCGTTTGGCCAGATTCGATTGGTGTTGTATAATCTACATCCGATAACTCTGATGTAGATATTGAAGAATTTTCCCAGGAACTAGTGTCTGTAGAATATACTAATAAATTTTTATCTTGTAAGTTAGATATAGTAACATCATTCAGCAGAGTAATAGCTGCTGTACCAGGTACCCAAAGAGCTGAGGACGAATCGTATTGTAAGAAATTATTATCTGCGGGAAATGAAGTAAAAATATCAACGTCTGTTAAATCGTTTATTCCTGCGATAAGAGCGGCTGTACTTTCTTCGTCCAAATCTATATTGCTAGTATTAGAGCTAATTAATATAGTGGTAGAATCTATTGCTCTACCTATTTTACCAAATCCTGTAGGCCCGGGAAATAAGCTACCGTCAATAGACACATAGTAGTTTAAACCAGTAACAAGATTAGTTACAGAGCTAGTAACACCAGACCCTGTATTAATTTTTGCTATGTCTCCATCATATGTTAAAGATTCATTAATACCTACCCAATCTGCTGCTCTAGTGTTAGTCTTAATACCACTTAAATTATAGTTTAATACTTCTCCTAGGTTGCTCTTATGTATTAATTTAGTTTTATACATAGCTCCCGATTGAAAAGAGCTACCAACACTAAAATTAGCTAGTTCTAGTCCTGAAGCAATATCGTAATATTTTACTCCATCACTTGATCCAGTAATTACTGCTACTTGTTTATCATTACAAACAATATCTTTACCGGAAGAAGAAATAATAGGTTTGCTATACAAGTTTGCGCCACTTACAGTGCTCCATACCGATAAATAACCGTGCTGGTTAGACCCTGTAATAAGGTAGTTTGTATTAAGGGCAAACTTATCTGCTACTACACCTACCAGACTATGGTCTATAGTAGTCCTAAAGGAATAATCAGATAGCTCATAAATATGTGTTAAACTAGATCCAGTGCCTGTATCTGTTATTGAAATGATACTTTCACTTTCATCTATATTAATATATCGACCAAAATCTGCTCCATTAGAAGGATTTGGGTTATTAAAACTATACTCCTGAGTGCCTGTAAATATATTAAATACGTATGCCTTACCCGGAGTAGTTCCTAACGTAGCATCTCTCCAATTAGAGTTACCTACAATTAAATAAGATGACGTCATTACTACTGAATTATGCTGAGCAAAAGGGCCATTCGTAGATACAGAGTCTTCTGGGTTTACTATTTGTCTTAATAAAGCTCCTGTATAAGCATCGTATAAATAAATACGCCCGTAATCATTATTAGAGGGAGACTCTTTAGCAGTAATAGCTACTTCGCTGCCATTTGTAGCTACTCCCCAGCCAAAACTTTGTAATGAATAATCAGTAGGAGGCTCCAAAGTATATAGAAGCTGCCCACTAGTAGCATTATAGATGTATGCTCTACCTGTACTCAGAATATTTCCGCTGGTAAAATACGGGTTACCTACAACTATAATATCTTTACTAACCGCTAAATTAGTTCCAAAATTAGAATTCGATACAGGAGGATATAAAGTATTTACTAGGCTTTCTGTGCCTAGAACAGTCTCCGTGCCTTTGATTGCAGCAACTTTACCATCGTCCGTAATATAAACAGGATCTCCAGCTTGTATTGGTTGTGTTGGAGCATAAGCCTCTAGGTTTAAAAAATTGCCAAAATTACGTTTGTCTATTATCCACTCATCTGCAGACTCGCTCCAAGTAAGTATATCGTAATCAACTTTAAGAGTAGTAGTGTTTACATCCGTTAAATCATTTATACTATTAACAGAAGAAAACGTAGTAGGAATCCAATTTACTCCGTTCCATTCAATGCTTTGGCCTACTGTAGCATTACTAACATCTACATTATTAAGATCACTAAACTGAGCTACATTAGAGTAGCCTATATTAGCAGGAACCCATTTAGACGTGTTGTTATCATAAACTAAGCCTTGTGCATCTTCTGGAGGAGAGTCTAGTAAATTTACATCTTCAAGATCTAGTAAATTAGTTACTGTTGATACATAGCTTGCTACCCACTTTTGACCGTTCCAAGTTAATCCATGTTGGGGAACTAATCCCGCAGAAAAATCAACATCAGCTAAGTCAGCCATATCAGATACGCCTGAAATACTTCCAAGTATTAATATTTCAGAAACACTTGCTGCAGGACCTACTATTCCGTAAGAAGTTTCTTCAAGGGTTAGACTTCCGTCAGCCCCAGCATAGTAATATTCTCCAGGAACTAAATTAGAGTAAATACTAGAAGTTTTTCCTCCTAGAATTACCACTTCTAGTTGTTCTCCTGTAACTGCTGTCTGTTCTGCAATGCCCATCCAGTCTGCTGCATTTGATTGTGTAGCTTGCAGTGTTACATCGTATATAAAGAATACCCCTCTATCTGTTGCGGGGAACTGTTGAGTTCCCTGAACATTATCATTATACGGAGCACCAACAATAGCACGACCAGAATTTGTTACCGCTACAGAAAATCCAAATAAACTTCCGGAAGGGTTGACAACATAACCCGGGTTTTCAAATGCCGCATATAGGGGGTACGAAGTAGTGGATGCTCTATTATAGCTATAAAACTTTCCTGAGTCATTGTAACCTAATACGTCATTATTTGCTTCTGAACCTACAACGATTTGACTCGATCCCAGCCCTACTGACCTACCGAATTTATCTCCTATCTGATCTGGACTGTTTATTTCTGCAAGCACTGCACCCGAGGTTGTAGAATATACCAATACCCTTCCCAAACCTCCATTAAAGTCTGGGGTTCCTGCAACTATGATAGAATCATCCATTTCGAAGGTAAAACCTAGTCCGTTAGATCCTATATTAGTATCCTGCAGAGTGTGTATAGTAGACCCAGTATTAATATTACGAACGTATATTCTACCGGTTGATAGCTGTCCTCCAGTATCCTCCCCAGGAGCTCCAATAGACAAGTAAGTATCTGTTGCGCTCAGTGCAGACCCAAACAGGTCTCCTCCAGTGCCTCCATCATCATTATTATTGTTGAATGTAAAATCAGGAACTAAAAGAGGATCCCATCTTGCTTCTGTTTCTCCTTCTGGTATTCCATACTCTGATGACTCTAATAACGAGATAGGATATCTATATACTTTACCTACTAATGCATTATTCCCTATATCTACTCGTGGTGCGCCCACTGCTACATAGGTTGAGTTAATAGCTACTGAGGAACCGAACTGCCCTTGGAGAAGAGGCTCAGGGCTTTCTAGAACTGCTATTAAAGTACCTGAGCTTATTCTATATACGTATACAACGCCAGAATTAACCGCATCTAAATCCTTAAGAGGAGAGCCTACAACTGCATAATCATCTTTTATTGCTACTGCAAATCCAAACGCCTGATTAGTTTCTCCTCGCCAAGCCGCGGGCGTTGTGAGGCTTAGGGAGGGTTGTAATGTACGTATTAAAGTAGAGTTATCTGTATCATAAATCCTTACTAGGCCGGTTGCGACTCCGCTGTTGGGGCCAATTCTATGATAAGGTGCTGAAACTGCGACACGGCCGCCTTCTTCTGCAATTGTATGCCCAAAAAGTCCCAAATCTGAGCTAGATGGGAAAGAAGATACCAGCTCCCCTGCAGTTATTGTGGGATTTTCAAACTGACCAGAACTATTTAGTACTACTAAGCCGCCTTGTAATATTTGCTCCGCTGCAATACCAGTAATACGCTGTCCCTCGGGTAAGTCTTGAGGAGACCATATTGAGCCATTATATTGCAATATCTGCAAAGCTGAAGGTAAAACACTACTAAGATCTACGTCTGTTAAATCATCTAATACGTCTACGTTACTTGAACCAGTTACAGCATTAACAAAAGACTGAGATACCGCGTTCCAAGTTAAAACCTCCCCTGTTTGAATATTTGAAGGTATAGGTAAATTTATATCATCTAAATCCGATAAGCTACTAACACCCCCAGCCGCATCTCCTGCTACCCATTGAGAGCTTTGTGCGTTCCAAACAAGCGCCTGGCCGTCTGAAGCAAATGCAGTAACATCTCCAAGATCATTTAAATTATTTACTTGGTCAGCAGTATTAGATTCAACGTCCCCTGTTATTAAAATGTCGTTTGCACTTAAAGCTTTACCAAAAATACCTAAATTTGTGGGAGAACTGTTAAGAGTACCATCAATATTTAAATAATAATTCTGTCCCGGCAATAGATTAACTTGATTGTGTGCTATACCACCAAACAGGGTTACTTGTCCTACATCTCCATCTAAAATATCTTCAAAAGCTACTCCTATCCAAGATGAAGCATTACTAGTTATATTAATATCAAAAGCTGTAAGGTGTCCAGAGTTAAAGTCACCTGAAATAGTATTCCTAGCAAAAGGAGCACCTACGTATAATTTATCATTACCAATAGCAACACTTGAACCAAAGTACTCAGTTGTACTATTCCCATATATATTAGGATTGTCAAAATATGCAATAGGAGTACCGGTATCGGCTTCGAAATAATAAGCCTTACCAGCATTAGTATATACTCCTCCTATGTACCCCTGATCTTCTCTTCTTGCACCTACTAGTATTTTGTTATCTTTCATATCGATGGAGTAGCCGAACTCATCTCCCTGCGGAAGAGGATAAGTATCAGGGTTTTGAATAGTATTTATAAGAGTACAAGCTTCATCGGTTACATCATATATATAAACAAGACCTTCATTAGCACCCGTAAAATCCTGCTCTGGTGCAGATATAGCTAATCTTTTAATTGATGGATTTCTATCCCATACTATATCAAACCCATGCGTTGCATCTGAACCTCCACCCGGATTTGGATTTGATATAGTATGTAATAAAACGGGAAGAGAGTCACTGCTTACGTCATATATATAGACATATCCCTTTACGCTAGTTGTACCTTCTCTGGACGCAGTAACAGCTAAGTATTTTCTATCTTGAGTAAGAGACACTCTTTGGCCAAAGTAATCCCCTGATATACTACCGACTGTATTAGGATTATCAATACGGTATAAAAACCCATATTGAGGGTCTCCTACACCTATGTCAGGATCGAAAAAGTATACGCATCCAGCTTCTGAGTATTGGTCACTCATATCTTCTAGTGGTGCGCCGACGGCTAAACGAGCCTCACCATTATAATCGCTTATAGCTACGTCAGTGCCAAACTGCGCGTTGTTTGTACCATCAGGATTTTGTATTGATAGCCATAAGTCTCCACTAGGGGATGTTCCTGTAGCCAAGCGGTAGACATAAGCTGCTCCTTGATTATACCCTGTTAGATCATCAGCAAGAAGAGATCCTACCGCTAGAAGGTTACCGCTAGCGTCTAAAGAATTACCAAATCGGTCCCCTGTTACAGGATTATTTATATTTTCATTTTTAATATAATACTGTTGAGTACCAAAATTATTAAATACGTATACAACCCCAGAACTACTTCCTTCTATCTCGTCCTCATATTGAGCACCAGCAATAATATAATCTCCTGATGCAACAACTGCACTAGTAAATTGATCACTGGTAGCCGTACCAAATATAGTAGGGTTTTCTACATTCCAAGCAGGTAAAAAGGGCTCTTGACCTGTCTTTTTAACTTTTCCAGGAGGGGTAATAGAAACTATATCTCCATCACTAATATCTCCATTTGCTATGAAGTTTTCTATACCACCCGAGTGCCCTGCTCTAGGGTACCACTTCTGGGTAGTAGCATCATAAGTAAGTACTTCCTTTTCTTTTGCTGGGTTTGCAATTACCTCTACATCTAGCAAACTATTAAGAGTTGCAGCAGTAGGTGCTGTTGAGCCAGGAGACCAATTAACTCCGTCCCAGGCTAAAAATTCTCCGAAACTAGGCTCACTTGCAGTGCCGGGCGTAGTATCTACGTCTGAAAGAGATCCTATACTAATAGTGTCTAAGGCTGGAGAGCCTGGCTCCCATACGCCTTCAATACCGTTCCAAATTAAAGTTTCTCCTGGAACAGGTGCATAAAGTCCCGCAGTTCTAACATCATCCATGTTATCTAACTGCGTTACGGTAATATTAGTAATTTGAACAGGTGTCCAGCCAACGCCCGCTTGATAAGCAATAACATTATCTTGTACAGGCGGCTGAGAAGCTAAATCTACATCGATTAAGTCCCCAAGCGCAGATACTCTAGAAACTTGACCTGGCTCCCACAGCTCGCTGTTGGCATTATAAACTAATACATCATTATTAACCGCAGATACTGTGGAAAGATCTATATCATTTAAATCGTTTATTGTTGCTGGGATCGGTATAACACTTGCCTGCCACTCATCAAATTGCAAACTGTAAACTAAGGCGGCATTATCAACAACCCCGGAAGTATCAACATCTGATAGACTACTTAGAGATAGAGTTCCAGCTTCAATATATGTTGCAAGACCCCATGAAGATCCACTGTATTTAAGACCTTGGCCTGCTTGGACTCCCCCAACACTTGTATCTGTTAAGCCACCAAAAGTAGTGATATTACTATATCCTATATTTTTAGGGGCCCACCTATTATTAGCACTATCCCATACTAAGCCTTGATTGTTAGAGGGAGGAACAGTTACAGTATCTACATCACGGATATCATTTATATAAGTTACTCCGGTTTCAGCAGATACTACATTTCCTGTAATAAGCAACTCATCAGCAGCAAGAGCTTTTCCTAACACACCGTAATCTGTCTCAGTCTCAGTTATAAAGCCTCTACCGTCTATATAATAGTTTTTATTAATAGTCAGACCGGATACAAACTTATTTACGGCACCTACAGTTGTTACAGTTACTTGTTGAGTAGCTTCTACCGATTGTTCTGATATTCCTACCCAATCACCAGCATTACTTTCTATGAACGAATCACTAGCAAAAGTTGCAATTTTACCTGTACCTGCAACGGTTAGTCTAGGCGAACCAATAATAAGATAGTCGTTCGTAAGAGCTAGACCAAATCCCCAATTTATATTTGTTGCTCCTTCATCTGATAAAAATTCATTTCTAAAAGCTCCCGAGGCGGCCTCGAACAAATAAACACTCCCTACATTCTCTCCACTGGCAGAAGCAAGTATATACTCAGTTGTTACAGCAACGCTACTACCAAAATTATCGCCTGTGGGTACGTCTGCGTTTCTATTAGGGTTGTTAAGAGTATAGTTAAAATCGCCATTATTTAAATTGTATATATACAGTTTTCCGCTGCCCGTATCAGCAGTAGGAGCACCAACCACCATACGTCCGTCAGAAGAAATTGCAATAGAGCTACCGAAGTCTCCTGCACCGCCAGGGTTAGAAATAGTATAGATAGAGCTTAAAGTAGCTGCCTCATAGACATATACTTTTTCCTCGCTAGGGCTTCCAATAGCTAAATCGCCTGAAGTAGATATTGATATAGCACTACCAAACCCTGTTATGCTGGGAGAGGGATTTTCTACAAAGCCTAACTGATTTCCAGTTGCAGTGTTAAATACGTACACTGTGCCAGAGTTAGTATCTGACAAGGATTGAGGCTCTTCATTAATTGCAGTAACCGCTACATAAGTATTTGTATTCTGTACTCTAAAGCCAAATTGGTCGTCTAACGTTGATGTTGCTGCATTTGGGTTGTCGATAGTATGTTCTAGTATGAACCCTGGTAAACTATATACATATATTCGGCCTGCATTAGAGTCGTAGCCTGGAGCCCCAATAGTAAAAAACTGGCTTGAAATTGATACCGATTCTCCAAATTTATCATTGGCAGTTGCATTGGGGTTGTTTATAGTTTGTACAAGGGTGTTAGTACTTGTAGAGAATATTTCTACCTTACCCCCAACAGTTAAGTACTCATACCCTGGAGCTCCCACAATATAATAGTCATCAGATACAAATACACTTTTACCATAGTAATCAGAACTTACTGAAGGGCTACCTGAAGCTTGAAAGATGCTGGATACACTACTTTCTATTTCTGCTATTTTTTCGACTTCGCCGTCTGATCTTAAAGCTAGTAGGTCACCTGCTGAAAGGTTTTCAGCGGCTATATAGTTGGCTACACCTGAGCGAGTTGCAGGTCTCCACTCCCCTGTAGACGCGTTATACTCTAATGTGTTTCTGTTTTGTGGAGGCACTGCCTGAAAATCTACATCGGTTAAAACATCCAAACCTATAGAAATTACTGCACCTTCTACACTTCTAGTTACCCATGAGTTTGTATCGGGATCCCAAGAAATAAAATCCGAATTGTAGGGTTCAGTTATTGAAACATCGTCTAAATCTTCTAATCTAAGTCCTATTCCTTCTATGCTGCCCGTAACTACAGTATCTATAGTAGTTCCCGTCCATTTTAAAAACTTAGAAGAAGGTGTATTTCCCAGATTTTGAAAACCGTTCTCGTTTAGCTGGTTTAATAGAAAAATAGATCTTTCGTTTAGGTCTTCTAAAGCCCTGGGTATGGGCGCAGGGCTCCAGCTTGCGCCGTTCCATACAAGAGCATCAGACGGTTCTGGCAAACCTGCGACATCAGCTAAATCATATATGCTGTCTGGGAAGGACGCAGAGCTATAGAATCCTGTGTTACTGTCGTATACTAAAGCAGATCCATCAAAGGGCACACCAGTAACGTCTGCAAGGTTGTTCATGGTATAGTCACTTGCTCTCATGACCTCGCCTATAGGAGTACTGATAAAGGCGGAAGAAGGGGCGTGCCACGTAAGAATATTGTTCGATGCCTGATTCGCTATATTGTAATTAAAATCTGCTAGAGCGCCTGCTCCAAAACTGGGATCTATATTTTCATATCTGTTTGCATCAGCTAGTGTAGTATATCTAAGTATTTGACCTTCTTGAGGGTTGTCGATACGAACATCATTTAATGCGTCTAATGAATTAGATAGTTGGACGTCACTAGTAGTCCATACTTGGTTTTCATAGTTCCACAGTAAAACCTCTCCATCTTGCAAAGCAGCTGTTTGAATATCTGTATCTGATAGTTCCGCTAGAGTAAACGTTACTTCTTGCTGCTTGCTAGTAGTACTACCAAAGGTAATAAATTGACCGTCTACTAAAGCGTCTACATTTTTATTTACAGTAATGCTAAGTCTGTCTGTAGATATAAATACTACTCTAGGAGCAGACTCTAGTTCCGAGTGCATTACATAATGATTAACTTCTACATCTGGGCCCACAGGGTCGTTCAGTACAATAGTGTTGCTACCAGTAGTCCCTGCAGGATTGTTATTTACGAATGATCCTACATCCTGAGAGATTGCCATAGGAATTACTACTTTAAATATAATAGTAGCGCCTGCAGTTATATCTATATCATAACTTACAGCAAAGCTTAATCTGTCTCCACTTATTCCACTTACAATAGGAATATTTACATTGCTTCCTATGTAAACAGCGTGACCAGGAACAATTTCTTCAGGCAAAGGAGTATCAAGAAAGATCTCACTAGTGGATTCAGTACCTACAACCCCCTGACCAACCTCTACAGTGCCAGTAGTTGCAACTACTTGGTAGACAGGAGGAGTTGCAAAAATAATAGCCTCAAATTGACTAGTTGATATATTTTCAGAAAGAGTGAGCTCTGTCCTGTCTTCAGATATGCTGTATACAACAGGATACGGCTTAGATAATGAGGGTGTTTGAAATAAGTCGCCCGGCTTTACGTTTTCAGGAATAACATCCGTTGCAGGTACAGTATCAGTATTAGTAACAGTCTCAGAAACAAACCCAGTTCCAGTTTCGATAGGTTCTTCTATATCTTCATCAACGTCTAAAGAGGGAATTTCTATTATATCCCCGTCTTCCGTTTCAACGGTTCCGCCAGTACTTCCTCCACCCCCGTCAGGGTTTGGGCTAGGAGTAGTAGTAGTACCCCCTCCAGTATCGCCACCGCCAGTACTTCCTCCTCCACCACCAGTAATAGTAGCAGGCGCCCACTTAGTTCCATTCCAAACAAGAGACTGACCGGGTTGGGGCGAAATAGTAGAAGTATCTACATCAAACAAGTCTCCAATGCCGCCAAAATTACTAACAAAGCCTAAGGTGAACTGGTTTGCATAGGTACCCGTTGTATTAAATATAGGTACCATACCTTGTTGGCCACTCCACTGGCCTCCGGTATCTGCAAGATCTCTAAACCTGGGCATAGTTGAAACGGCTTGGCCAGGAACCCAATTAGCACCATCATACTGAAGATATGTTCCTGTAGCTAATCCGGTTGTTAAATCTACATCATTTATATCTCCAAGATCGGTTTCTAAATTTACCGGGGATGAAATCCAAGTCTGAGTAGGACCATTGTATGTGAGCAGATCTCCATCATTTACTTGAACAAAATTTACATTACTAAGTTCTCCCAGCTCTACAGGCTCATCAATTAAAATTTGATTTATTGATTTAGGAACCCATTCTATGTTAAAATTATCCCAAGCAAGTAAGTGGCTTTTAGGTATGCCAGCTTCAAAACCGTTATAAGTATCGACATCATCAAGATTACTTATTTGACCAGTTACTGAGGCATAGGCTGGAACCCATTTTTGTGCATTGGTATTCCATTGAAGAAATTGTTGAGAAAGAGGAGCTGTCGATAGTGTATCCACATCCTCTAGTTCTGTTATGCTTTTGGGTATACCTGCTATGCTAGGATTTGGCTCGACATCACCGGTAATAAGAACGGTGCTTGCATCTATACTTATGCCAATGGCGCCGCTTCCTACATCACTGGTGCGAAGACTTCCTCGGTATAACCTTGAATTATCAATATAAATTGGAGTACCAGGAACAAAATTACTCGGCTGTGAACCACCTATCCAACTAGTAACCTTCGTCTGGCCCCCTAAAATAGTTATAATTCCAGAATTATAGTCACTTGAACCACTAGAAAAACTTTCATCTGCGATACCAAACCAGTCTTTAATATTAGTTACTGGATTGTTCCCATAGGTTATAGCCCGTACTCCCGTAGCTAAATCTAACGGAACTATCATTCTACTTTCTGTTAGCCCACTAGTAGAAGCGGGATGTATGCTTCCATTTATTATAAAAGAATCATAAGTATCGTCTGAAGCTGCCTCAGCTCCGTCTATATCTACAATGGGGCGGCCACTCCATTCACTATATGCAATAGTTGTTGTAAAGAGTTCTATATCATTGGTGTCAGAGTTCTCTCTCCCCCATAAAATAACTGCCGCCCTATCTGTAGTGGATGCTAAGACTGCAGGCCTAATATTTGACATGTTATACGGGGTAGGCCCTGAGCCAGTTCCATCTTCGAAGAAATATCTGGAGTACAACGAGTTGTCTGTTACCGTGCTAGTACCTGTGGCGCTAGCAGTAAACCTTGTGACCTTTCCACGAGGGGGACTAACCGTATTATCTTTATAAGCAACCCAGCAAGAGCTACCGTCTGGAAGTATAGTTACAAAAGGAAAACTTAAGTCATCATCAAATGTTCTTGGTGTTCTATAAGTTGCAAATACCCCCGTAAGTAAAGTGACCATCGAGTAGCCTTCACTGATTTGGTCAGTAAATACAGTAACGTGCCTATTAGTTGTAGGAGCATAAACAGTATGAAGGTCGTAAACTTCCCTGGTTGTAAAAGCAGTGGGCGGCTGAAAAAGTACGTCTAAGCCATCTATTTCACCTACTCGACCTATACCTACGCCTCCTCCGTTTAAAGAGTTATCCGCATAATGAAAAATTAAATTTCCGCTTTGTGTGTCAGAAGAGACGGAGTGAGAGCCGATAGCCTCGCCCAAAGAAAAATCGATAGGAAACTGCGACATGCTTACCGCAAACCCTGCAATTGTAACTACACGAGTATATCCAATATTGGTAATAATATCTTTCCAGGCAAAAATAACTCGAGTAGTTGCTATATCATACGTAACGGAGAACTCTCCTCCGACGCCGGTAGCAAACTCATGGACAGTGGTGTCCATAGTTATCTCTACACCATCATCATCTACTTCTCCAATTACAAACTCGCCCGCACCTGTAGTAGCATTAATAAATGCTACAATAAATTTTTTCTGAGAGCTTAGCCATAGCGAATGAGTTTGAGCGCCTAACTGATTACCAACAGTTTCTGATTGACCAAACTCAGGAGGTAGATAAGAGATAGGAAAGACTACAGTTCTGTTATTCTGTCTACCTACTGTAACAGCCTTTCCTGCAGTAATGTTAGTATTGAGTGCGGCTGATACAGTTAGTTTTCCGACAGTAGCTGGTGTTCCAGGAATCCACTGTTCTAAAACGTCATCGTATATTAAAGATTCGCCAGCCTTCGGAGTTGTGAGGTAGTTTACATCTGTTAAGTTTTCTATTTCTAGAACAGGACTTGTACTTACCCAAAAAGACCCGTCAAAAGCGAGTACATCATTTTCAGAGGCACCTGTAACATTTACATTTACAAGATCATTTAAATAAACGGAACTTAAAGCTGCCGCAGAGGTTGCGGTCCAGAGAGAGGTTTGAGCATCGTATGCAAGAATAGATCCGTCTGAAACAGTAGAAACATCGAAATCTGAAAAGTCTGTGATTTCAAGAGCTTTTGGAACGTAGTTACTGCCGTCATGAATGAGTACGGCACCGAGAAATCCAGCACCGCTCGAGTCATTGAGTTCTGAAAAAGAATAAGGATTATTAGTGTGATAAGAAGCAACATAAGATTTTACTGCTTCTTCAGTAGGAAGTATTACTGACCCGTCTATAGAATTCAGAGTCGGGTCATTTGTGAACGCAAGAATCTGTAGCACACCGTCTGAGAGGGTACTAAAATTCAGTTGTCCAAATTGGGCGTCATCTCCACTTTCGTACTTAGTTGTATTTAAGTAAGTGAAGTTTCCGTCTAGCTCTGTAAAAGTAAGTTCTGTGCCTTTTACAAGTCGTAGTACTAAAGCCATTCTCTATCCAATAGTTACTAGTGTTGCTGCGATTCCTGAGGTGATCAAGCCGGTGACGGCGATCCATAGCAGTCTAGTAATGCTTTGCAGAATATGGCCGTGGTTATCGATATCTCTAAGTGCGACCGTTTGCATAATTTCAATATCTGTAACTCTCGATTCAATTTTGTCTCTTGCGTCATCTAAGTCTGAAATTTGCTCTTCTACTCTTGCTAGTGCTACTACTAGTTCTGTTAATTTGTCAATTTTGTTCTCTATTCGATCTATGCGATTATTCTGTTGCTCCAGCTCCATTTAATAATTTTTCCATCAACTTACCGTAGTTGCCTTGCCCAAAAGGAATACCTTCATTAATCTGTACATTCGTTTGACTACGAATAGTGGCTGCATTGGACGCCTTTTCAGCTTCTGCCAACGCTTTAATTTCGTCCATTCTCATTTTATGGGCCATGACCATCAGATCCGCTAGATCCTTTGATGTATACATACCGCTCTCTTGAGCCTCTTCTAGCTTTGATGCTATCATTTCGTCAAGAACAGCTGCAATATTATTTTTATTCCTGTACCCCATATCTAAATACACAGTGTCTACATAACGCTTTACTTCACGCGTATTTAAAATTTCTACTACCCTATGTTCTGGCACAGACATGTATTCGCAAACTGCCTTTATGTTGCCGTATTGGAGATAGCAATTAGCTACTTCTACTCCTTCGGGAGATATTATAGAAACTTCTTTTGACATGCTATAAATTATACATTCGAGCAGATCGAATGTCAAGAAAAATTTTTCGAAGGTGAGGTAGGAAGGTGGAAAGGGAAGGTTCAGACATGCTGAAGAAAATTAAGAGGAAAAATTTTTGCGGACGTGTTCGAATTTTATGAGGTTTTTTCAGGTTTTTTCGCCGATTCGGGTTTTTTCGGTTTTTTACAAAGTTTTACGTAAAGATGGGGCCGCGCGCGTCAAAATTTTGACGGTCTCTTAACCGCCCCCTCCTGGGCAGGCGCGCGTAACCTATTGATTTATAAGGGAAAAATAAAGTTGGCACGATTCCTGCTTAAGAGCTAGGGCACGCCCCGCGTCAAACTATTGACGCACATTTGGTTATAAGCTTATAGCACATCGATATAAAAAACCCTGTACATTTGGAATTAGACCCTGTAAAATCCATCACATATAAAAACAAAAGGTATAAAAAATGTTTCACGATTTATTCACTAGAGCGCTCTTAGGAATTATTGGCATGGTAATTGCCTTAGCAATTCTGATGCCAATAGCAGGATCGTTCTTGCTAAACCTTATACCATAATGGAATATCGTTATTCTATCTTGATATAAAAAATACTGGACATTTGCAGAATACCTCTGTAAAATCCTACCCATGCAATAAAGCATTAATCACTAAGGAAAAAAAGTTATGGCTACATACACTGAAAAAATGGTTAAGCGAATGCGCGATCTTGCACCCCTTGACCTAGACAAAGCAAAGGCGCTTGCCGACGAATTCGGTTCCGTGTCTTATCGCTCTATCATCGCCAAAGCCAAAAGCGAAGGCGTTGACTATATCGCTAAAGCTCCAGCGGCTAAAAGGCCAAAAGGCCCAACTAAACGCGAGCTTGTGAGTGCTATCGAGCGATCTCTGGGATTACCCGAGAGTGACCGCGAAAATCTCACCGTTGATGGCTTAAGCCGCGTTTTAGAGCATCTCGCGTGATTGCGGTTTGCTCTTGGATAGGCACCGCGCTGCTTGGCGCGGCTCCCTTCCTCATTGACATGCCAGCGGGTAAACTCATGGCGATCATTGGACTTGCTCTGTTATGCTTGCAAGCATACGAGAAAAAATGCTACAATCTGCTTATATTAAACACAATAGGGATTATCGGTTATGCTTCCAATTTTTTTATTTGATCTCGACGAGACTGTCATCGACTCGACCCACCGTCAAGGTGAGACGTTAAGCGACTGGCGCAGAATGAATACACCCGCAAACGTCATGCGCGACTCTACGCTTCCGCTTGCTTCTACAATGATTCAAGCCATCTCGGAAGGGTTAGACGTTGGCATTTGTACTTCTCGCGTCATGGGTAGCGTTGATCGCGTTTGGCTACGCATGCGCGGAATGCTGCCAGCGTTTACGCTTTCGCGTTCAATCGATGACAATCGACCCGCTGGTGAATTCAAGCTCGCCAAAATGTCAGAGCTTGCGATTGCTCGCCGCGTTTCGTTCGACGAAATTCGTCGTCGCGTTATCCTTTGGGATGACAACGCAGACGTGCAACAAACTTTAAAAAATGCTGGCTTTCGTGTAATCGATCCGGTAAAATATAACCAAGCAAAAAAGGTAGCTGCATAATGAGCAAGAAACAATATATAGCGACAATCGATGTTGAAACAACGCAAGATCACAAGGTCGCTGATTTTGCTTGCACTATCACAGACCGCAAGGGGCGCATTCACGCTCAATGCGCTGTCATGGTTGACGGCATTTTCACGGATGCAGAAAATCACCCGCTCTTTTTTAATAAGGATGCTGGCCCTTCTGCGCTATGGTCTCGCAAATCAGCAGACCGACGGTATGCAAAATATCAAAAAATGGTACAGGATGGCTCGCGCATGATTGCAAGCGTGGGCGCGATTAACCGCTGGTTAGAGCGGGCGGTCGGAAAATACGACCCAATCTTGACCGCTTACAATCTAGGCTTTGATTCTGGCAAAATGTCAAATACTGGAATAGATCACTCTATTTTTTCTCAGCGCTTCTGCCTCTGGCAAGCGGCCTGCGTAAAATGGGCATCCTCTACGGCATATAAAAATTTCATCATGCAAAATCATTACTTTAATCCGCCTACTGCTTTCGGCAATATGACTTACCAAACCAACGCCGAGGTTATGGCGCGATTCGTTACGGGTCAAGATTTGCCAGACGAGCCACATACAGCGTTAGAGGATATTATCGGTTACGAATTGCCTATATTGAACGCAATCATAAAACGCGGTAAAATGTCCGACATCATAGATTCTTGCGTTGGCTATAACTGGCGCGACTATCAAGCAAAAAATCATTTTACTGCAAAAAAGGTTGCATGATATGAAAACCAAATTGCTCGCTTTAGCTTTCAAGGCTTATATAATTTACTCGCTATGCGCTGATTTTATTCTCGTTTGCGGTATAATCTGGCTTCTTTTGGAGACTGTATAATATGAAATTAAAAACAGAACAGGCGCGACTGAATCGCAATCTCGAAAATCTAGCGCTCGATAGAATCTGCGTGGTGCTCGAAGGTCGCGACACTGCCGGAAAATCCTCGACGATTCGCGAGGTGACGCACTATCTGAATCCTGCGCTTTATTCTGTGCATCTATCGCGCAAGCCTAGCAAGTCCACCATGAAAAAATGGCTTGCGTATTGGTCGCGTAGAATGCCAGCATATAACCAGATCGTTTTTTATGATCGATCATGGTATAGCCGCGCAATGGTTCAACGCTTAAACGGTTGGTGCTCAGAAACTCAATATAAGAATTTTCTAGCGAATCATAAATCATGGGAAAAATCGCAAGGCGTTCGCATGATTAAATTTTGGCTTTCAATTTCCGAGGATGAACAACGCGCACGAATTGAGCGCAGAAAAAAATCGCCATTGACCTACTGGAAATTTTCCGAGAATGACGAGAATGCGCTCTCATACTATGACCGCATGACTCTATTAAAAGAGCGCGTGATTGATTCTGATTGGCATGTGATCGACTACAACGACAAGCGGCAAGGCATCTATTCCCTTTTGGAAACACTCAATACCACACTTGAAAATTTGGAATAGGTCGCGCATGTTTCACGTGAAACACTCTCGCCAAAAATTTCTTGAAAAAAGCATTGACTTCTTGAAATTTTTGGCGCGGGGGCGCCAGTGCGAAAGCGAAGTGCAAATCCGATTGGTGTTACGTCCTTGCGGGTGCGTGTATGGTGGATCAAAAGGTAGTCTTCGGGGAAAGTTGCGGAAAATTTTGTAGAAAATTTGCTCGCGCCGATTATAGTGGGAAATCGATGCGATGTCAAGGACTTTTTGCGGGTGTGTTGTAATTAGTTTAAATTTGCGCAGGTCTCGGCTGCGCCGAAGCAAGTGCGAAAATGAAGTGCAAAATTTACGTACGTAAAAGTGTAACTTTTATACACTTATATGTACGTAAAAGTGTACCATGCAGCAAATCGGACTTAATTTGAGATAACCCCGCTTTATCTTACCAAACACCCGCCAAACCCAGGATCGCCGCCGTGTGCACGGAATCCCATTAGGTATATTATACAGGCTTTAGCGGGGTAATGTCAAGCCCGTGTAGGGTTAGGTACAATTTAAAAAAATTTATTTGCGCCGAAATTTGACAAAAAACTTGACCCCGCAATGGTCGAGGGCGGCCCCCGGGAATTAGGTTGCGGTTGCTTATTGACAAAAAAGAAAAAACATTTGACAACGTAATCAAATGGTAGTATAATATACACATATTAAAAAGGAGTATATTAAGTGGCAAAGCAAAAGATCTTTTGTGTGATAGACGACAAAACCTGTGCAATAAAAGGTGCGTACTCTAACTTTGAGACAGCTATCAATTTAGCTAAAGCTTTCTCTACAGTAGAAGACATACACCACTCTATAAAGTCTATACCCTTTGACTTCATAGACTTTACAGTGTTGGGCCAAGCAGTAATCAAAAAAACAGAATTTAAAGAGGGTGAGAAGTTTAAAATTCTTGACCAGAATACCAAAATTGTGGTATAATAACTTTATAAATAAAAGGAAAAGCCATGAAATTATATGTAGTATTTGACCCAGAGCAGCAAGAAGCAGTGTTTATTCACCCTGATTTTCGAGAGCTCAAGAAGTTTATGAAAGAGCTGAGAGACGAGTTAGTAGAGTTAGGTGCTGAAGAAGCAGAAGGGTGTTCTGACCACGATGTACTAGAAATGTATGGAGGTTGGATTGGACACATCTACGATGCGGATTGGTTAAAGGAAGGAAATTGGTAATGGATAAAATGGATT
>Ga0255758_10000056_pt1 | contig 102679 bp, 87 predicted proteins | sample 011ome_24_FD_179958 | JGI IMG/M metagenome (GOLD analysis project Ga0255758, IMG submission 179958) | Coastal salt marsh microbial communities from the Groves Creek Marsh, Skidaway Island, Georgia - 011513CT metaG (version 2) | ecosystem: Environmental > Aquatic > Marine > Intertidal zone >... | reverse complement strand
TTGTATTATCTACGTGATTGCTTGTATCAAAAATAGCAAGATTTAAGTTAGCTGATATAAGATTGCTTGTATTATCAACATGATTGCTGGTATCAAAAATAGCAAGATTTAAGTTAGCAGATATAAGATTACTTGTATTATCAACATGATTACTTGTATCAATAATAGCAAGATTTAGATTGGTTGATATAATATTGCTTGTATTATCTACGTGATTGCTGGTATCAATAATAGCAAGGTTTAAATTAGTAGATATAATATTGCTTGTTGTATCAACGTGATTGCTTGTATCAAAAATAGCAAGATTTAAGTTAGCTGATATAAGATTACTTGTATTATCTACGTGATTGCTGGTATCAATAATAGCAAGGTTTAAATTAGTAGATATAAGATTACTTGTATTATCAACATGATTGCTTGTATCAAAAATAGCAAGATTTAAGTTAGCTGATATAAGATTGCTTGTATTATCAACATGATTGCTTGTATCAATAATAGCAAGGTTTAAATTAGCTGATATAAGATTGCTTGTATTATCTACGTGATTGCTGGTATCAAAAATAGCAAGATTTAAGTTAGCAGATATAAGATTACTTGTATTATCTACGTGATTGCTTGTATCAAAAATAGCAAGATTTAAGTTAGCTGATATAAGATTGCTTGTATTATCTACGTGATTGCTCGTATCAAAAATAGCATTGTTTAGATTTGCAGATATCAAATTACTTGTATTATCAACATGATTGCTTGTATCAAAAATAGCAAGATTTAAGTTAGCTGATATAAGATTGCTTGTATTATCTACATGATTGCTTGTTTCTTGAATTATATCACGACCATCAATAGTATATATAAAATTATTTTCATCAGATACAATATTAATATTACCCTTAACGTCGAGCTTGTTGTTATTATTATTTGGATTTGTAACACCAATACCTACACTACCATCATTTGTAATTGTAAATACTTGATCTATATTATTTGATACGTTTAAAATACTATGTGTATCATTATATTGTTTTAAATTAAAAGCTATTCCAATATCACTATTCTCAACATCCAATTGTTCTGTTGCATACACATCGGTTTCTAGTGTCGTAGTATCTCCCAAAACTAATAAATTATTATTAATAGTTAAATTACCCTCAATTAACAGGTCATTGGAGTAAATATTATCAATTATAAATTTGTTATGTGCATCTGAATTCTGGTGTATATTATCAGTATTTAAGTTATTTATACGAATATTTAAAATATCAACATTATTATTAATTTCATTATTAATTACAATAAAATTATGATTAATATAATTTGAATTATCTATAATATCTTTTGCTAATTGATTAGATGCAAACAGTACATAATTGCTTGTGTCTAAAACTGATTCTGGAATTTTAATGCTTTCAACTAACTGATCTAAAAATCTTAAAATTACTATACCATCGCCACCGGAAGCACCATAATTACCATATCCACCACCACCTGAACCATTTCTACCTTTATAATACAAAGTTTCGTCATATGTTGAACTACCATCACCTCCACCACCTAAACCACCAATGCCATTATCTACATTACTAGAACCACCCCCACCTAGATATAAATAGTTACAAGTAGAATCGTAATAACCTAAACTATTGTCAGTAGGTAAATCAAAAGTATCTTTAAAATTAACATACACTCCCGAATTATCTAACTCAAATGCTCCATCACCACCATTTATATTATATCCACTTGTTCCAGCACCACCACCCCCACCATATTCTATATATCCATTATTACCATATAAATAAACACCATTCGTATTTAAAAAAGAGTGTGATTCGGGTATATTATCAGTATTAGCACCCCCATTACCAGAACCAGACCCACCAATTCCAGCATTTATCCCATAAGACCCTCCCCCATCTGCTAACAATGTATTAAAAATAGTATCATTGCCAGCCGAATTTAATTGAGTTGTATAATTACCGGAACCACCGCGCCCAACCTTTATTCTATAATCACCCGAATATATAATAGCGTTATCAACATAAATTAATTTGCCTGAACCACCTCCCGCATATTGACTTCCACCACCCCCAGCACCAATCATAATAATATCTGACCCAGTACCATTATCTTGATCATAAAATGTCAATATATATTCAGTATAATTATTAGCATTAAATAATTCATTAATTTGACTATCATTTAAAACCTTATTATAAATTCTAAAATCGGAAATAGAACATTCTAACGTATTATTTGTGTCATATCTTGATTTACCTAAATATTTTTTGTTGTAATTTGCGTTAGGATTAATTGTTCTAATTATAGAAATATTATCTTCTTTAACATTATTAATATGTACAGTCCATACTCCCGAACCATCAATTGACCAACATATATGAACCCAATCTCCGTTAAATAAATTATCATATTGTGTTATTTTGTATTCGTTAGAACCAAAATTAAAAATATTTAATGTAATATTATTATCACCATCAATACCAATATTGATATAATATGATGAATTATCTGAACCCAAAAACATAAATGATTTCAAATTTTCCGGATTACTACATTTAAACCAAAAAGCAAATGTTATACCAACTTCACTGCCACCCAATTCCCCAATACCATAAATACCTTGAATATTACACTTATCGCTTAACACAGCATATGAATTATCTGATCCATCCAAATACAAATAATTATTATTTAGGGGTGTATATTCAAACATAAGTTCTTTTTCATTATCTGGTTTTATTGTTGCATTACCGTATAATATTAAACTATCACTCAATGTGGAGTCATTGTGCGCGGTAGAATTACCTTTATTAGTAATATAAGATGATTCTACTATACTGCTAAAATTATACCATATTGGTAATATAGTCCCAATATCTTGTATGGATTCGTCGTTATCAAATGTAGTACCTAAATTAGGATTATATGTAAATATATATTTTTTATAAACGGACTTAACTAAAAATTGTTGTAAATTTTGTAAAGTAATGTTTGGAACAACAGATGGTGTACTAATTTGTACAACTTCTGGCATAATACTTAGAAAACCATCGGTGGATACGAATAGACCCTCGCCTACCTTAACAACACCTGCTTTACTTGTGCTGGCGATAGGAATACCATTGGTATTATCGATACCAAGAGTATTCTCAATATGAGCTAATATGTCTGAAATAATAATATTAGAAGAACTAACAATTTTATCAAGTAATATATTCGAAGTAATATTTACATAATTTGAACTGTCTTGCACTATATTTTTATCATTAATATATAAAATATTTGCTTGGTTATCCCATCTTATACGAGATGATGTTAAAAATTTATTATCATTGTTAATAATTGAATTGTTATTAAAAACTAAACCTTGATGTATATATGTATTATTATTTGTACCACCAAAAGACTTACTTAACGCATTACCTCTATTAATACTATCAATATTCAAATCTGTTATTTTTTCACCAGAACCAATGAATTTACCGGCTGTCACGTCTCCATTTATTTCTAAATCATTTGTAGAAATAGAGAATGCTGTTCTTGTTGTTCCGGACGGAGTAATACTGTCAGACATTCTTTACTAATTATAAAAATAAATAAAAAATCTATAATGATGCAATAAATTAAATGTATAAATATATTGATGCGAACAAAGTAATAACACATGATAATGTAATCGGAAATATATGTAAAATATCACTATTTATATTATCATTATCAATTTTATCAGATAAAATATTTTTCAATTCATCATAGTTATTATTATATAGATTGAAATAATCATCGCAATTTTCATATTTATTTTCATAATTAGTATTTATATCATATGCGTCGCTATAATAATTTTTTAAATCATTAACAGTGAACTCGACAATCATTATTATAACTATTAAAGACTATAATATTTATATAATTATAGATAATGAAAAAAAAAGTGGGAGGATATAATGATACAAATATAGATAATGATAGTATTAATCTTTCGCGAACTCAACAAGATAATGCTATTTTATCAGATCTATCACCAAATGTATTGGTAAATAATTTAACACATAGTTTATCAAATTGTGGACCAGTAACATTGTCTGCTACAAATGGTTGTTCAAATAATGACATTAATAATGACGTTAATTATTTATATATACCAAGTAGTAGAGGAGGTAAATTAAATAAAATGAAGAATACTTCTGAATCTGAAAATATAATGTTAGAGGGTGGATGTTATACATGCCCACGTGGACAACGTGGATTAAATACATTGTCAAGAAAATTTATAGTTATTATACCATTATTATATAATAAATATAAAAAAGGGGATGTAAAAAGTTTTGATAAAACTGTTAAAAAATTAACCAAACCTGCAAAGAAACCTACTAAGAAACCTACTAAGAAATCAAAAAAACGTACTCGTAGACAAAGAGGTGGTAATTTAAATTTTACCGATCTTAGTGGTTTAGATTTTACATACAAAGAATATATCCCGCCCGATTTAGGATGTGCTAATAAATACCAGCCACTATAATTACCTAGTATTTAAGGTAAAAATAGTTCCTTATTTTTTTCATATGGTTTATATTTTTCATAATTTATATGATAATAGTTTTTATCTATATTTCCATAATTAGTTAAAATTGTAATCATTTTATTATATTTATTTATAAAATCTTTTATTGATTTATTGATTTCATCATGGGGAGCAAAACCATAGATATGCTTAAACTTATTAGGCACAACAAATATTAATGAATATAATATCTCTAATATTGAGTCCTTTATATCGTAAATTATAGGTAAATTAGTATTTAATTCATATCGGTTAGATAATATATATATATATATTTTCATCATTTTATTCATATTTATTATAATATTATTATATCTGGTCTTATCAAATTTTTTTATGAACCTAATATTATAAATTATATCAACGAAGTCTTTATTCTCAACTAAAAATCTAACATTTTTGTTTTTATTATAAGTTGTATAAAAATTATCTACATTTATTTGTTCAATATCCTTGATGTCCTCTTCAAGTTTTGATTCTTTTTCATTTTCTTTATCATTATTCTTAATAATTTTATTTTTAATATTATTATCAATGTTTACATAAATAAATATTACTATTATTATAGTTAGCAATATTTGTGTATTTAATTTCGCCATTATGTAAAATAATAATGCTAAAAATATAAATGAATAATTATAATTACTAATGATTTTATCAATGAATATTTTCATATATCTAATCTATCTTATTAATAATTTTATTATTACACGGATGCACCATCGATAAAATACAATATAAATGAAAATATTACAAGAATTATACCGAAATATAATTTTCTGTCATCTTCTGTTAAAATATATATTATTTTGGTAATATAATAATTAGTATCTGCAATTTTTGTGTTATTGAGTTCAATTATATCATTTATTATATCAATTGCTGTTTGCAACGTATTTTTATATAATTGTTTCAGTGTTAAATTATATGTGTTAATTCTTATTTCATTATCGGGTATTTTTTCTGGTAAGGTTTCCAATAAAGTATTAATTTTATTTTCAATTTGTTTTTCAATATATTTTTCAACATTTTTAGGTATTATTTCTACGCTTTTTTCTTCATTTTCAAGTTTTGATGTTTCCATAATTGAATTATTTAATCTACTTTAATCGTATAAAAGATAATTTAAATAATTTCCATCATATCAATATTTGCAATTAAATTTCTCCTACAACAATATCTTTTTAAACCAAGATTATCTAAAATTTTACCAGTATGAATTTTATCAAAGTTTTTATAAAGTTTATCTACTTTTTTAGGTTCATCAATATTCGCTTTTTCTTTTTCATAATAATCAACAACATCGGCCATTACTCTACCACAAGTAAAACATCTAACAGGAATAATCATATTTAATCTTTCTAATATTAAAGATATATAATCATTTTTTATATATTATTGTGTAAAAATAAAATAATTTATTATATTAGATTAATAATAGAATAGAATATGTCTTTATCGGGATTAAATTATAGAATTATACAAATTGAAAGCAAATTATCTAATATGGGGGTTAGCGGAGATGCTTCAAATGCTGTTGACAATAGCGAAGAAGTTGCTAAATTGGAAGCGCAAATAACTGCTATCGGTGGCAAAACTGATGCTGCGTTAGAAGCCTCTGCGCAGGTAATGACGAGTAGCAAAAAAGATACCGAAGCTTTATTGCAAAGAATACAAAAAATTGAAAAGGTTGTAGATAAGTTAGCTAAACAATTAGATACTTTATCTAAAAAATCACAAGATGGCTCTTCGCAAGTTTAATATTTAGGAATAGATTTTTTACAGTCTTCTAACATATTTTGTTCATACTTCCACATGTTGATGCAATTATTTAAAACTTCACTATTTTTTTGTAGATATCCCTTGTTTCTCTTCATACATTCAAGAGCTTCTAATGAATATTTCTTTGCATTATCATAGTCTTTATTTTTAACATATATTATGGATAAAACATTTAAAAAATCAGGTGAATCAAAATTATTACTATTGAAAAGTTCCATCGCTTTCATAATATCTTCTTTGTCAACAATTTGCTTATTTGAAATTTTAGACAGTTCTATATAATTATTGTTAAAATAGAGATAATTGTTGGGATTTACAGACGACGGATATATACCTATCTTAGAACCTTCTACAAATGTATTTTTATTATAAAAAAGCACCTTATAATTATTATCATTAATAAATTTACATAAAAGATGTTTAAAACGTAATTTAAATGTATTCATTGATTCGTATAATAATTTACATATTTTTGGTTTTATAAAATAACATGATTTTGATAGTAATTTCTTATATATGTTCTTATATTCTATATACTCTTGTGTATTATTTATTAAATTTAGAGATGTAAGTAAAATATCCCACTTTACTTCATTGATATTTACTAACAGTTTTTTTATATTATCTAGATATGCTTTACCAATTATAATATCATCTTCAATAATCATATATATATTATCATTGTTATTATCATTGTTATTATCATTGTCAATTATATGTTTGAATGCATTTTTTTGTTTTTCATAATTAGAAATTTGATATGAGTTTAATGATGAAATATAATCATTATACTCGTTATCTCCGGGAAACTTAGAATAATCAACTCTCTTATTATATTCCTCAATATTTTTATCAATTGTATCATTACATGGTGTAGTAATGATATTTAACTTGAAATTAATGTTATTCTCGCTACATATATTTTTTATTGCTTCTAAACTAGAATTGATATTACCTTGGCGATTTTCTAGCTTTTCTGTGTAAATTAAATATATATTTAAATTCATGATATATTATATTAGTACTCGTAGTCTTTATAATATTTTATTATTATATAACTTCTTTGAATCCCTCATCAATATTTGGTTCTTGATATTTTTTCCTAAAAACATAATATGTTATCTTGGGGATTACCTTATCTCTTTTATTATTTCTAAACATTGATTCTACTATATCGGTTTTAACATCAATACATCTCGCTTCTATATTATATTTCTTAGAAACGGCGATATATTCACTTCTTTTATCTTTCGTTGCATTAGTTGCATCGTAAATTATAGATTTCCCATTTTTTATGTGCTTTTCCGATTCTTTTATCATTTTTTTACTTGTTTTATATTCATCACCACTAATAACAACGTATCTATCTTTATTAAATGTATTACTTATTGTCGTCTTACCACTTCCCGGATATCCAACCATCACTATAATTTCTTGATTTTTATTCTCTGCAATATTTTTATGTTTAGTATTAGTCGTAGCAAATAATTCATCGGGGGAATAATATTTTATACCAATATTCTCAGCAAACTTTTTATCAACATCAGACCAATCCCCTTTTCTACCCAATGCGTCGCCAACGTAAAATGATTTATTTTTATCCCATTTTTTATTATTTAATAATAAATCAAATATAGATTTATTTGGTTTTGCAATAATATTATCTGACCCAATGACATATATAATTGGTATATTTAAACTGCTAAGAGCATTATTTATTTCTTTAATTTTAGTAATGGTATTCTTTCTTTGATTACTTATAATATTAATGGAATATCCTTTATCATATAACTCTTTTATGACAATAGGCACTTTTTCTGTTAACCAAACCCAATCATTCTCGTTTTTTGAAAATGTTCCATTTGATTTAGGTTTTACTAATGTCCAATCATAATCAAATATTGCCATCTTTTGTCTATGTCTATATTTATTTAGCTTATAAACATTTTCAACGGTTTTGTCTTTTATACACCTACCTGATAAGTAATTACAAATTTTGCCTATTTTCTTGCATTTCTCAATATTCATCATATCGCATTTATTCATTATTATTAACTATATACAATCAACTTTTATAAATTATATAAGTTATATAATAGTTAAACAATTACGAGATGATTGGCGATGATATTATATATGAATATCCCAATTGCGATAGATTAGTTATTATAGGGGATATTCATGGAGATATCAAACGATTAAAAACTATATTGATTGACGCAAAAATAATTAATAATAATATAGAATGGATTGCTGAACCACCTAATACTGTTGTGGTACAAATGGGGGATCAAGTTGATAGTTTAAATAGAGATGAGTCAATAGCAGAATGGGAAGTATTAGATGATGTAGAGGTAATATATTTTACTAATTTACTTGATAAATTTGCACAATCAAAAGGCGGTAGGTTTATTTCTATTATAGGAAATCATGAGTTTATGAATGTAATTGGTAATTATAGTTATGTTTCCAGTAAAAGTATGGCAAATAATGAAAATAAAAGAAGAGAGTTATTTAAAGCAAAAGGTGTATTATCACCTATATTATCCAAACGTCCAATTGTATTAAAAATAGGTGAATTGTTCTTTTGTCATGCTGGGCTTACAACAAAACATCTAGAATTATTAAAAAAATACGACAAAGATATTTCATATATCAATAGAATTTGGAAAAATTTTGTACTACATAGTAACGTTTTAAAAGAGGATAAAGAGCTTTTTGATAACATTTTATTAGATTACAATGGAATATTATGGACGCGCGAATTAGATAATCAAAATGATTTAAATGAATTGTTGAAAAGTATTAATTGCACATTTATGTTTGTTGGACATACAGTAATGGATGGAATTAAATTTTATAATAATAAAGTATGGTATACTGATACAGGCATATCACGTGCTTTCGGTAATAATAAATATCAATATATGGAAATCATTAACTATCATATACATATTAAAGAAATCAAGTAAATATTAATATATATAAAAATTGATAAAGTATTATATATTATACATACAACAAATAATGAATATATTTGATAAGCTACCTGATGATATCCAAAGCTTAATCTTGAATAAATATTTAATATATCCACAGGATAATGGTTTACTAAATGATATTAGAAGTTTTTACAGTCATAGAAATAAAATATTTAAAAGATATGAAAAAATAGGATATGAATATGGCAATGATTATATGGATGAGTTCAATATATATTCTATTATAGATAATGATTTAATGGCTTTTTGGAATGATGATGTTGCTTATATAATAGGTGTTACTGATAAAAATTACATTAAAATGTTTAGACAACTGGCTTTTAATATCAAGAATGACAAAGATAGTATTATGGCAAATTATAATTTCCATTTAAATACGAAAATATCACCAAAAACAAAAATAAATAGATATTTAGCTGGTTTAACTATTGATGAGCGAGTAAGCTTTATTAAACTTTTATGCAAAATATAATTATTTAAATATTAAATAATATCAAATAATATTATAAATAATGAATAAAATAATTGTAACAAATAATGCTTGGAGTAAGTTAATATCTATTATTAAAAATAGCAATAATAATTCTTTTATGTTATCGGCTTCAAGCGGGGGATGTAATGGATTTAGTTATCAATTCAAAATGATTACTGATGATAAATACAAGGAGGCATTAAAAGAGAATCCGGTTATTGAAAAAAATAAGGGTATCAATGTTCTAATTGAACCGAAAAATGAATATTTATTATCGGGCACAACTATTGATTATTTAAAACAGGATTTAAAAAATGGAATATTTGAAAGTAAATTTATTTTTATACCTGATAAAAAGCTTACATATAGCTGTGGATGTGGAACATCATTTAGTTATAGATATGTTAATGAGTAACAATATTAAAAAGGTGTTAAACGAGTACATAATTTTATTTTTCTATGATTTTTATAAACTTTTTGAAATTCAAGAGATTTTATAAATTATGTACTCGTTTTTTAGAGTAATGAAGAATATTTGTAAGGATAATTTGACTGACAAAGAATATTTAGAACATATGATACCGCATCATCAAGTCGCTGTTGATATTAGTATAATGTTACAAAAAAAAAGCAAATATGTTAAAATGCAAGATATACTTAGAAAACTAATTTGGATACAAAATTATGAGATTACTATGATGAAAGATATGTTAAATACATTACCCGATAAAATATCAGATGATATTAATAATGCAAGTTATATTAAAACTGTTTCTGATTTTATTAAACCGAATAAATTAGGATTAACAAATACTTATTGTGATCCACAATTCTTTGATCCAAAAGGTCATATGAAACATATGGCTCATATGAAATTAGATGATATTATTTATATAGAGCATATGATTCCTCATCATCAAGTAGCAGTAGATATGAGCAAAATATTAATTAAAAATACTAAAAACGATATGATGTTATTTTTAGCTTATAGAATAATAAAAAGCCAACAAGATGAAATAATTATGCTAGATAATTATTTAGAATCATTAAAAAATAACAATGATTTTGTTTATCAATCTGAATTATTATTAACATATATATAAATGCTATTTTATACCTTTAATTTTTTGAGTACATAATTTTATTTTTCTATGATTTTTATAAACTTTTTGAAATTCAAGAGATTTTATAAATTATGTACTCATTTTTTAGAGTAATGAAGAAGTTTGCAGATTATCCAGATTTTAGACCAAATGTAACTCCTAAGGAAATGTTTGAAATAGGTATCATGGGTGGTAGTTATTTCAGAGAAATAAAATCTCCTAAAACAAAAAAAATATATAAAAACCATCATAAAAAGTTTAGCTTTCTTAAAGGTATTCCAAAAAATAAACTTACACAACAAGAGTATGATAAAACTGCTAATAGATATAATGTAGTTGTGGGAACATCCTATGAATTTTGGATGAGTAAAAATTGGATTAAGGAAGATATTGATCCTTATGGTTGGATAGAATGGTATTGCAATTTTTATAATGGTAGACGCACAGAGGATGACTTGCGACAAATAAATAGATGGAAAAAATCAGCAGGACCCAAAGGTAGATTTAGAAATCAGTTACAACGGAAAATAAATACGGAAGGAAGTAATAGCGAAACCATATACCCGAGACTAAGACAAACATTACTACATTGGGGATGGGATTCGCGAAAGATGTCTGTCAAGTAATATATAAAAAAATGATATAGTTATATAATATAACTATTAATATGGATACATTAAACTTTGATACGATTTTAGAAACTAAAAAAGCAGAATTAATGGAACTTTATGAAAAGAAAATGAGTAAAAATAAAAAAATGACATCTGATCCATCACAAATTGATTTCAATAGTAAGAAACTATATTATAGAATTAATGCTGAAATTGATAAGAAATTTAAAAGTTCAAAAGCATATCAAAAAATGTGTGAAAATGAGCAGCAAACTTCTATATAAATATATACATATATATATATATAATAATAAAATTGTTAATAAAACGATGGCCATATCGCAAATTAACAATATCATTGACAGTGAAATATATAAATTAATTAAAAATGAAGATAATTGTGATATTGTTGCTAATTGTGATAATATTATTAAAAACACATCAATTGATAAAAATATAATTACTACTAGATTGCAAATTATTAGCAGTAATAGGAAAATTTTAAAGGAATTAATGGCTGTTCCGATTATTGAACAGAGAACTAAGGCATGGTTTGATGCTCGCGATACAAGATTGACAGCAAGTGATTTATGTGATGCAATTAAAAAAGGCGCAGCAAGTGATAGAATTGCTAAGAAAAAAGCAAAGATCACAATAGATAAAACAAATTATAATTCTGTTCCAGCATTAAAATGGGGTACAATGTACGAAGCAATGGCTTCGAGATGTTATTCCCAAGTAAATAATGATATCATTGTTCATGATTTTGGATTGATATGTGATAAAAATAATGAACATTTTGGAGCATCCCCCGATGGAATCAATGATATAGGAATTATGATTGAAATTAAGTGCCCTTTTTCAAGAAAAATTGTTGACGGATTTATTCCCGATAAATACAAAATGCAAATACAAGGACAACTAGCTGTATGTAATTTAACAGAATGTGATTATGTTGAATGTGATTTTAAGGAATTAGATTACGAAACTTATATAGATAAATATAAAAATAAAAAAGCAGACCACGGTATTATCGCGGAGTATCAATGCGATGGAGAATATAAATATTTATATAGCGACGAATATCTGAAATCCAATGAATGTTATGATAATATCAATGAAAAAATTAAAAATTACGATAATACACGAGCTAAATTTAATAAATTAATTTACTGGGAACTCAATTTAATGAATATTCAAAGAGAAACGTTTAATGAAGATAAGTGGCGAGATATTCTCCCAAAAATAAATGATTTCTGGCAAAAAGTAGAAAGATATAAATTAATGCCTATTGAAGATACTATTAAAAAATTTAAATTTTTAGATGAAAATGATTAGTATTCGTATTTGGTCCATGGTTGTATATTAGCATCAGTATTATAAGGATTTAAAAAGTATATCATACTATAATTTTTAACAGGAGCAATAACTTGCGTATTTTGATCATCAGGGCCTAAACAAACCGAATTATAACTTTCACCACCAAAATCATATGAATTATCTAAGTTTAAACATCCACAACCTAAATTAGTATCGGTATGACATAATAAATGGCACATTCTATCGTTAGTTTTATTACTATTAACAAAATCAACAAATTCTTTTATTTTGTCTCGCAATCCATAAGTTTTAACTAATAAAATATGACATTTAAATTTTTTAGTTTCATTATCACATTTACCATATTTATCTTCATTATCTATATAGCATGATGTACCGTGTGCTAAAATATCATCCCTTGCGCTTTGACCTTCTAAAAAGGGGGCTTGTGATATGCATGCATATATAGGTCCGGTGAGATTACCATTCAATTCGGCAAGAATTACATCATCCAATGATTTATCACTTCCTATAATACATTTATCATGACCTATAATAATTAAATCGTTTTCTGCAAATTTATTTTTTTCCAATAGTTTGTTTCTAATATCAGTAGGGCTATTATCAACACAATTGTAAGCAAGTAGTAGTTTATTCCCCGAAATATCAGCAGTATATGAATCATCTGAGCTAAATATGAAATTATTAACACCTTTATTGCCCATTCTTACATCACATGTATAATCCGAATGATAATTTAATTCGCGTGATAGATCCTTGAATGCCTTATAAGTTGTTTTGGTATTTTCACCGATAGGAAAAGCGTCATTCGCTGTTTTTCTACAAGAATAATCACCTACCATTGGTGCATTAAAATATTCATTTACTGAATTATCACAAACATTTATATAATAATGAAATATTAATATTAACAATGTCATTATTAGCAACAGTAATAACATTAATTCGTTATAATTCATAATTTACTCTATATAATTTAATTATTTTATTTTTATAATTAATTTAAAAAACTAATTCTAATAACCATATATTTATCACTGGTTTTTACTAACTTCTTTAAAAGCACTTGCTGATTCGTTTATAGCTTTTCCCACTGCCATTGCCGCAGATAATATTGATGTCTTTGCTGCTAATATTTTTTCTCCTAGTTTTTCTTCTCTATTCATATGGCAACTCATTTTTTTATCATCTTCCTTAAAAAATTCTATTGAAGTGTTACATACATTTATATAATAATGATATATTAATATTGATAAAAACACAAATAATACGGCTAATATTGCAACTTCTTTATACTTCTTCATCTTACTACTATATATATATATTTTTGATTAGTTAATATATCATAAATTATAAAAATTAGTTACTTATCTATTGATATTATTTACTTGGCTTTCAATTTACGGCACTTATTCTTCTGTTTCTGTTTCTGTTTCTGATTCTAATGCTGTTTTCACTGCTTCTGCCGCTACTTTTGTTTCTCGTGCTTTTTCTTTTGCTTCTGTTGCTTTTGTTTTTGCATATGTTGCTTTTGCTTCTGCTTCTGATGATGCTACTGCTGTTAACGCTTCGTCTGCTGCTTCTTTTGTTGTATATGCTGCTGTTGTTGCTTTTATTGCTTTTTCTGTTGCTTCTTTTGCTTTTTCTTTTGCTGAATTACTTGCACTTGCCTCTTTTACTGCTTGTTCTGCTTCTATTACTGCATATAACGCGTAAATGCTTTTGTTACTGCTTCTACTGCTTTATTTACTGCTTGTTCTGCGTCTGTTTTTGCTGTTGCTTCTGTTGTTGCTGCTGCTGTTGTTGCTGCTGTTTTTGCTTCTATTGCTGCTGCTTCTGCTTCTGTTGTTGCTGTTGCTGCTGTTGTTGCTGCTGCTACTGCTGCTTCTGCTGCTTTTAGTGCTGTTATTTTTTGTAGGCCTTCTGTGTACAGTTCAGTATTATTAAACGTTAATTTTCCATCTTCAATTACTAAACCATTATTATTATTACCACCTATCATTATTTTACCATTATCAGGATTCTTTATTATTAAATTATTATCATCAATATATATATCAGAACAATTAGCGCCAGAACTATTACAAACTTTTAATTTTTTATCGCTACTGGTATTTAATGTAGCACCACCTTCTATTGTAAGTTCAGATGCAATTATAGTTTCACTAATTAATCTTAATTTGTTACCATTATCATAATCGGAAGTAAACCATTTAAATATGCTATCACTATCAGCACTGGCACTAGCTTCGTCTGTTCCGAATTTAAAATATTTACTGATATTGTCATCAAATGCCGTAAAGTTTGCATCGTATTTATTAGTTTTTTCATTAATTTCATTAACATGCTCAGTTAAATTTTTTTTTACTGTTTCAATGGATTCCGTTAACTCTGTTTTAGTACTAGTTATATTACTAGTATTTGTATTTAAACCAGATTCCAATGTATTATCCTTAGTTTTATGGGTACTAAAACGATTACTTATAGTTTTAAAGTCACCTGATAATTGTGTTTTAAGATTATTATAATCATATAGTAGCCACCCAGATACTCCAATTAATGATACTAATACTATAATTAATATCATATAAATTAAAAGGTTTGCCACTTCCATTTATTTTAATATAGTTCTCTTATTAATACATTTTTTTTTATTCTTTAATTTCAAGAACTTTTATATTCAAATCTTTACCAGCTTCTTGTAAAGCTTCATTATTAGTGTTAAAAACACCTATGTTACCGCCACTTACACCACCATTACCACTACCACCACCATCAGCAGCAGCAGCATCAGCACCATCGCCATCACCACCTTCACTAGCATCAGCTTCACTTGCATCAGCTTCACTTGCATCAGCTTCACTTGCATCAGCTTCACTTGCATCAGCTTCACTATAACCTTCTTCGCTTACACCACCACCACCATCACTACCTTCACTAGCATCATCTTCACTATAACCATCTTCACTTGCATCAGCTTCACTATAACCTCCTTCGCTTACACCACCACCTGTAGGTTTATTTTCATTTCCCGCTCCTTTCTTTACATCTTTATTATCATAATCATCAGCAGCAGCACCACCATCACTACCACTACCACTACCACTTGCAGCATCATCATCATAATCATCAGCAGCAGCGTCAGCATCATCATCATAATCATCAGCAGCATCTTCCTCTTCCTCACCACCACTATAAACAGATTCCTCCATGATACTACCCCCTCCTTGTTTAAAAATTACATCTTTAAAATTGTATTGTTCCGTCCATACTTTCTCATCTTTAATAAACGTGTCATCAGTATCATCTTCGTCAAACAATTCAATATCATCTAAATCATCTCCATCTTCATTGTCGCTATCGTCGTTTTTGTTTAAATACATTTGTTCAATTGGCAATTCAATATGTTCGGTATTAACTCTCATTTGTATACCCATTGCTTCAAGTTCCTGTGTAAATAGTTTAAATGCATAAGGGGTTTGTATAACACATACATCGTCATTGTTGCAATTTCTACACGTATTAATATTTTCTGTAATATTAAAAGCTACTAGGGTTCCACATCGTTTACATGCTGTCCACGTATATTTATCGGAACGTTCCATCATACTTTCTTTCAAGAATAGAGATATACCATGACTTAAAACAGTATCTCTTTCCATTTCTCCTATACGTAATCCACCACCTTTACGTCTACCTTCGGTGGGTTGTCTTGTTAATCCAGTTAATTTACCTGTACCGCGTGCATTTAATTTTTCAGCAACCATATGTTTTAATCTGAAATAATATGTTGGTCCTATAAATATTTCAGTTTCTATTTGCTTTCCAGTAAAACCATTATATAGTATTTCGTTACCGTGTTTATTAAAACCATTATCTTCAAGACGTTTATATATTTTTTCATTATCAATTGGGATAAATACTGTTGCGTCACCCAGTAAACCATCCAAGCAGCACATTTTAGCAAATATACATTCTACAAGATGCCCAATTGTCATTCTAGATGGTATTGCATGAGGGTTTATAATAATATCTGGTTTTATGCCGTCTTTTGTGAAAGGCATGTTTTCTTCTGGTATTATCATACCTAGTACGCCTTTTTGTCCATGTCTTGAAGCGTGTTTGTCACCATATTCTGGTTTTTTTATTTTTAAAAATCTAACTTTACAAATTATAGAATCTTCGCCGGATAATTTATTAGATATATATACTTTATCTACTGTGCCATATAATGAGTTATCGGTACTTATAGACACATCAGTATATATAGTTTCCTTAACTTGTTCTATGAATACCCCTCTTTTAACTTCTTTATAGACTTCTTTAACACTTAACATACCCACTATAATGACCTCTTGACCTTGTGGTATATACGTCCCCTCCTTAATAAAACCTTTATCATTGATATAAGTATAATCACGTTTTTTTATACCCAAAACATTAATACCTTCTTCTTTCATTTTAATAGGATTACCAAATATAGTACGTTCATTTTGAGATACAATCTTAGAAGTTGCTGTAATAGATTTATAATAAGATAAAGAATTTAACCCTCTGTTTATTGTTGCACGATTTATCATAATACTATCTTCCTGATTGAATCCCGTATATGTCATTATAGCTACAATTGTGTTAAATCCGTTACCCATTATATCACTTGATGTATATTGTGCTATTTTAGTATTGATAATAGCGCGCTGAGGGTAATGTAAAACATAACTCATTGTATCAAAGCGATTATTGAAGGTTGTCGCATACATACCAATAGCTTGTTTAGACTGCGCCGCATGGAACACATTACGTACTGATTGATTATGATTACACATTGGTATATTGCCACTCACAACACTTAGTATAGTTGAAGGATGTATTTCTAAATGAGTATGATATGGAGTTATTTCATCTTTATTCATAGCAATTAAACAAGTATCAGTTTCTTCATTATCTAAATATTCGATACACGCAGCATTATTTTCTAAAACTGCTAATATCTTTTTATATTTTTCTCTATTATGATTATTATATTCATCTTCTTCTTCATCGTCGCTATATTCTTCATCTTTTTTACCACCTTGATAATTAAATAAGTTTTCGGTTATTGAATTAAAAATCCCACTGTTTTCTTCATTATTTTCTGATGTTCCACCTTGATAATTAGCATCATAATATTTGCTATCATATTGTGTTGAATTATAACTTGCCCCACCAGTACTAGAATAAACATGTTTAGATATACTAATATCAAGGGGATTAGTGTATATATCTCTATAATAGTAATCATCTGTTTTTTCGTCATCTTTAAGCTTGACAGATAATCCATTTAACATATCAAACCAATTATTACAATTATTATTATATATTGTTATTTCATTATCACCAGTTTTACCATTGTGTTTTAATATAAGTAATGGACGACATGGTCTTCCAGCTTCTGTAAATATTCTTAATTCATTTGTGGGAATATGCCAAGATATAGATATTAAAATATTGATTAAACCATTTCTTCTAAATGCTTTTAATAATCTAGTAACAAATATTGGATCACCTGTTATACCAAATAGAGTACCATTTAAAAATACATTTGTTATATTCTTATTGGTATGTAAATTATAGTCACTTAATTTTATTATACCGATATCGAGTAAACACTGTTCTATATTCTCAATATTTAACCCAGCTGTTATTTTTGCTAATAATGATAAATTTTTAAGATATCCAATTGAACCACCGTCCGGACTTTCAAATGGGCACATCATACCCCATTGTTGCGAATGTAATCTATGTGGTCCAGTTATTTTAATACTTCTATCTATTGGTATATTTACACGTCTCAAATGCGACATATAACCAATATAACTTATGCGTGATAAATCTTGCACTTTTCCTAGTTCCGGATCTTCTCCCGTAGAAAGCCCCCATCTACCTTTCAATGATTTACTAAATGTCTCAGTAACTATCATTGCAGATATTAATTTATAAATGTTATGTTCTGTTATAAAATTATCATAGTTGTCTTGCTGTTTCCATGACCCATAATAATACATACTATCCATTGTATTTCTTACGCTATCTCTTAATTTTTGATATGCTTCTTGGAATAGTTCAGATAACATGAATCCGCTAATATCAACTCTTTTATATATATAACTATCTCTATCACTTATTGGAAGTACATTTACAACAGTTTTTATAAATTGCAATACAAGATACCCTAAATATTTACCTTTATTATTGAATTCTAGAATATTTGGAAAAACCTCCATTGTTAACGTAGATTTAACATGTTCTATTGTCCCGTATCTCACCTTATATTTTAAATATTTAATAGCATCTTCTTGTGAATATATCTTATATTCAATATCATCTTCTATAAATGTAGTACTCATTATTGATGGTCTAATAAAATCATTAAAGTAGTTTTTTTCATTTTCATCGAGTTTATTACCAAAAATAGTATAATATATTTCCTTATCACTTTCTATTCCAAAAGCACGAAATAATATAAATAAAGGGATTTTACCATTAAATGAAGGTAAAGATACATGTATAGAACCATATAAGAATCCTTTTGCAGTTGCGTTTTTAATTTTGATATCCTCGTTACAATTGGCATCAATTATAGGAATATCTACATAATAAAATTCAACAGATCTAGGTGCCAATGCGCCTTTATCTGCAACACATCTTATAACCCCCTTATAGCCAAACCCATCATCGTCGTCATTTAATTTTGAAACAAATAGCTTATTTGTTACTATTTTTTCCTGCGCTATAATAACCTTTTCTTTACCGTCAATTATAAAGTACCCTCCGGTATCATATGGACATTCGCCCATTTTTCTTAAAATATTAGAGCCTTGATTTTTAAGTATGCACATATCACTATGGAGCATGATGGGGATGCTTCCGATAGCGACATTATTAAAAGTTTTAGTTAATTCCTTTGCCGAATCTTGCGTAGTTATTTTGATGAATATTTTCGCAAATATATGCGATTCATAAGTTAAGTTTCGCATACGCGCATCATTTGGAGTAATTAATTTTGGAGTACCATCTTCATATGTAGTTGGCCTATCAACATATATTTCATCTCCATTTTCTCCACCAACATATAAATCTACTTTCATTATTACATTATCAAAATCATCATATTTTATCATTGTAATTGGATTATATGATTTTATAATATATGGTAATTGGGATTTTATGAAATCTCTATAACTATCTAAATGATGACCTGTAAATGGATATTTATGATCTTTAAAATATAAATCTAATATATCCCATTCGTTACTAATCATACTTTCCTAATATATTGTTTTATTATCTATTAATAAAATATTTCTATAAGGTTTATATAATACGTATTAATTAACAACATTAAATCCTAAATCATAGATTACTAAAAATCCTGTTTTGGGATCAACAATTATACTGCACGGTATTTTTGCCTTTTCATCTTTAATTGTCAATTGTAAAGTTCCACGATTATCATTTTGTCCATGTATGTCTTCGCCATATAAATGTATATTATTAAGTTCGCATTTTAATGTTCTATTATAATAATCTTTCAGATTAATACTATTAGTACCTCTTAATACACCTATATTATTGTCATTTTTATAAACAGATAATTTTCCATTACTATCATTAAATTTAATTTTAAATGTATCATTAAATGATTTTAGCGCCATTTGATTTACTGTGGTATCTAATGTTTTTATATCTACTTTAACATCATCCATTCTTATTACTTCACCTTCATTTAGCACATATTCTTGTGTTAGTAACACACAATCCCTTCCCCAAGGCATATAATGGACCATGTCTTTAAAATCGCTATTTGTTTCATCTAATTTATATAAAACGTAAGTCATTTCGGGAATACCAGGATATTTATTATTACGTCTGGCAAAATCTTTTAAAATATTATTATTAAAAGATTTTGAATATTGATGCCCTTTTTTTCCAGCCTTATCATATACTTCACTTCTTGCTTCTGCAACAGAAGTTTTAATTAAAGAGTCAAATGAACCACTAAAATAATCGTCACCCGGTTCTTTACCATTTTCAATATCTTCTTTCGCTTGTTTTGCCGATTTATATTTTTCTTTTATTAAATCAATTGCTTCCTCGGCATATTTTTCTTTTTTTTCAATAGCTTCTTCTTCACCTAAACCACTATCATCAAACATATAATCTTTGTAATTCTTTGTTTGAAAACATTTTGATGGATAATAAGGTGATTTTTTCTTAGAATTATTATCCATTTCAGCACCATCCTGGCTATATTTAGGTACTAATTCTTCAAAATCTTCACCAATATCAGAAACACATCCGGCATTTAAACAGGTTTTTTCTAATTCATAATATAATAAATCATGTTCCCAACTATCGCGATTTTTTTTTCTAATTCCTTTATTCAGTTCTTGCCTATCTTCTTCCTTCATACCCCAATATTCATCCTTTCCTTTTTTATCAATAACTTCTTTTGTATAATCATAATCTTGTTTTACTGCCTGAAAATACATTGAATTTTTACTGACAATAAAATTCATCCATTTATTTTGTTGAGATGCCGATTCAAGTGATGGAAAATAAGTATATTTATTAGTATTTTTTCCTTTTGTTATTTTCATTAAATTTGGAATATAAATAACAACAGTATATTTTCCTTGAAAGGTATATTTTACCATTGATGTTTTTTTAAAAGCTTCTTGCAAATTTTCTAGATTTTTTATCATTTCAGGATCATCAAGTTCATCTAAGAATACCTTAACTGTATTAGCATTTTTATCATTACCATCATATTCTATTTTTTTTGCAATCATAATATATATCGGTAATGGTAGTCTTGATTGATACGCATCTATCATTTTAGTATCTCTTAATAATTTTAATCTTCTTTTTATTTCACTTTTTATATTTGTAAGTTTAACATCAAACTCTTCGCAAAAAATATTATCATTTAAATAGTCTTTTTCATTATATTCTTCAAAAGTTAAATTAACACATCTTTCTTTCTTTAAGAATGAGCCATTATTTGCGTTTGGATCAAGTGCTGCGTTGCACTCTTTATATGTACTATCGGCGCTGCATTTATCACCCTTGACATTTTTATAAATAAGCATTATATTATTTATTTTATATATATATTATATATTTAATGGATAATATAATCGACGGATGTATTACAAATAGTAGCGATTATGACATAGCAAACGTTATATATATAAGTCTAAAAAATAATTTTAGATATATTGAAAATAATGTATGGGAATATCTTGAAGATACTATGTGGTATATTGATAATAAGAACGAGAAGCTTAAATACGCTATCAAAACCATAGTTTGTAAAGAATTTATTCAAAGATCAATATTTTGGGCTAAAAAAACAGAAAAAGAAAATAGTAAATCTGATATAATATCTTCAAAACTATTATTTATAGGTACAAAATTAAAAGAGGATAAATATATATCCAACATTATTAAGGAGTGCAAGCAATTTTTCATAAATAATGAATATTAATTGTCCTAAACACATAGATAATTTGTATAGTGCGTTTAAAAAGGCTTATAACTTTGATATTAAACAATGTATCATCAAAGAATCGCATTGTGATAATTTTAAAGCTGTCGGGCGCTTACTTACAAATAATGGCTTTTTTGGTTGGGATTTTGTCATGGATTATTTTAATAATTGTAATAAATGTTTTAAATTAACTTACAAAAATATCGTTTTTAACATATTACTTAAAGGTAATCTTAGCAAAGCAAAGCGCGAGCATTTATGTAAAAGTATTTATCGCGTATATTTAACAACCAGATTATATAATATACCTAAACATTTCAATTACTTTATAATAATGTATCCTGGTAAACGTAGTCTTCCTAAGAAAAATAATATTGTTGAAGCAGTTAATATTAATGGCGGTTTTACATACATAAATGGTAATGATATATATATTGTCAGATATCAAGATTATGAGAAAGTGATATTACATGAATTATTGCATCATAATACTATAATGCATTATGATGGATGGAAACCTCATAATTTACAAATATTAAAAAAATTAAGTAATATAAGTGATAATCAGATATTGATACCAAATGAAGCAATAATAGAAACCTTTGCTTGTATTTTAAACACCATATTTTATTCATTGGAAACTCGTAAAAGTTTTAAACAGTTACTTAAAAAAGATAAAGAACATAGTTTGAAATTAGCTAAAAGTGTATTGGACCATCAAGGATCTAATAAATGGTTTGAAAAAACAAATTGTTATTGTTATATCGTATATAAAACGATATTATATGTATATTTTAATGAGTTTCTCAAAATATATAAATGTAGAAACGATGACGATATAACAGTGTTTATTGTAAAATACTTTCCTAAATTAAAAGACTTAATTAAAAAGATAAAGGGGAAAAGTAAAACTTTAAAACAGACTATATTTTGAGTACATAATTTTATTTTTCTATGATTTTTATAAACTTTTATAAATTTAAGAGATTTTATTAATTATGTACTCTTTTTTCCAAGTATTTAAAACATAAGAATATCAATTATAATTAGAAGAGATGTCTATTGAAGATATTAACTATTTAAAAGCTAACAGTATTAAACAGACATATACATTTTTGATTGATAGTAATGAAAGAGATAGACAAATTTATCCAAATCCTAATAATTATGTTATTGAATTCAGTACTCCGTTTAGGAATATTATAGCAATGGAAATTATAGATGCAAGTATACCTAGGACAATGTATAATGTTGATATAGAAAATAATTCAATATATTATTATATTGGTACAGGCGATGATGATGTGTTAATAACAGATGGAGTACATGATACAAATAATTGTGACATTGAAGTGTATAATGCAAATATAGAGGATTCCTTTTTAAGAATAATAGACCGTAAGTTTTTATATATTAAGAATGTAGTTAATTTGTATAATATATATAATTCTGGCGGTATTGGAGGAAATGTTAAAGGTATAACTATTAGTTTTAAATTAACAGCTTTTTCATTATATAAATCTGATATTGGTGCAGATAATTCATATACAGTGTTAGATTTTAGATATAATCACTTAATCAATCCTAAAACATCAGAGGACGCTCCAATAATAGTAAAATTAATTAGACTAAACGGTGCAACACAAACCTATAATATACTTTTTAGAATAGGTAATGAAACAAATGAAAAAATAATTAATAATATTAATTTGAGCTATGAAACACATGTGGCATGGACAATTTCAGATAATAATACTTGGCAAATATATTTAAATGCAACAACAGATTCTTCAAAGAACCATAATTCATCGTTGGGTATTAAGAATGTTTTTTATACTGATAAATATATTGGTAAAAAGTTTGAATTAGACTATGGAGACTGGGATACAGCCATTCTTAATATAAAAGATTTCAAAATATATAATAAGGTACTTAATGAAGGGGAATTAAAAAATTGTATAATCAATGTTCATACAAGTATTTTCAGCAATTTGATAATTTGGTATAAGATGGATACTATAATAAATAACACTGTTGTTAATTCAGGTTATCATGTTACAATAGATTATAAAGATGTTTTTAATAAAATTGAGATAATGCCGGGTGATTATACATTAAAAACATTTTTTTCAAATTATGATGAATTATTTAATTTTGAGATAGGTTTTAAGGAGCATTCTGACCCATCAGAACTCACTAATTTATTGGACATATATTCTAAAAAACCATTTATTCTAGATATGAAAAGGTCAACTATATCAGAGAATTTAGGATTTGATTTATACGCAAATGGGGACTCTCCTGAAAAATATGTTTATAAAGAAATATATAGATATAATGATAATATGAATAGAATTTTTCATAGTAATTTAAATGATAATCCTGTAAAAGAATTTAATGATGGTTTTGTAGACATATATAAAATAGTATCGCCGGGTATAATTTATTTTATAGGAAATAAGTACATAATAATGAAATGTCCAGAAATAGAAGCACATTTATACGGGTCATTATCATATTCAAAATTTTCATTAGGTTTAGCAAAATTCAGGGTAGATAACGTAGGTATTAATAGTGAAAGATTAAGTATTACTAAATTGCCAGTAAGAGAGTTTCATCCAATTGGGAAACTAGCAAAGATGACATTGCGTTTTGAAACAAATAAGGGAACATTATATGATTTTAAAGGAGTAAATCACAACATTGTATTTGCAATATATTATTATGAACCTACGCAAAATAAGTTTCCACAAGGATCTATATTAAATCCCGAATATAAAATGAATTATATTGAATATCAATATAATCAGCAAGAAATTGAAGGAGATAGCGATGATGAAGAAGAAGATTTTTCAAGGGATAATATTATGGATTATAAGAAAAAAGAAAATATGTATAGTGAGGAAGGGGTGATATTACAACAATATAACAAATTTTTTGTTAATAAAGAATTGTCTGATGAATCGGAAGAATCGGAAGAATCGGAAGAATCGGAAGAATCGGAAGAATCGTAATTTATTTATTTAAAATGGATATTAATTCTTCAACTTCTATTTTTCTTAATTTATCTTCACCAATGCTAGTTTTTATCTTTTCCTTTTTATCATCATCTATTTTTTTACAAGATTCTAATAATTTTAATACTTCGTCTTTTTTATCTCCAAGAGAGAGATATGGATTACTATCATCCTCAGCATCTTGTGGACTTTGGAATGTAACATCGAAATCTGCTTTATATCCATCACCAGCATTATTAATGGTAACACTTGTTATTTCACCACTAGTAACTACCGCTGTTAGTTCAGCTTTAACACCATCGGCTGGCGCGTCACCAATATCTATTGTTGGAACAGAACCGTAACCTTTACCTGGATTTGTTATTTTTATATGAGATAAAGCACCAAGTGTTCCTGTAGCAGCAAATCCAGTACCGGCACCGTTCAAGCTTACTGTTGGTGGAGATGTATATCCTTTGCCGGGATTTGTTACTTTGATTTCAGTTACTTTTCCATCACTTATAGTAGCTGTTCCTTCTGCTTTTTCGCCATTGTCACTATCTTCGGGTTCACTAAAATCAATAGTAGTACCTTCTTTAACACCAGAACCACCATTTGTAACTTCTACTTTTGACACACCACCAATTATTGCTTTTCCCGTAGCAGTTACTTGTTCTGTTTCAAATTTTTCAATATTATTTTTTGTATAACAAGTATAAAGTATAATTATAAAAATAGATATAGCAAGTATTAATGAAATATAATTAAATATCATTTCATAATCAATATTTTTCATTATTATAATCTGTTATACTAAAAGATTATTATTTATAAAATAATAAATTTATTTTAATATAAGTAGGGTATTAATGACTGATTTAAACTTATTATATGGCCAAGAGGATAATTTAATGGGTGATCAAATGGGAGCAAAAGATGGAGGAATGTATTCTTCTCAATTATCCGGTCAGCAATTACATAAAATGGCATCGCAAAATACAGTAGACCAAGAAGAAAAACAACAACAGCAACAACAGCAACAACAGCAACAACAGTTACAGCAGATGCAGCAACAACAGATGCAGCAACAGATGCAGCAACAGATGCAGCAACAGATGCAACAACAAGCACAAAAGGTACAACAAAAACCAGAATCAGATGGGCAATCGAGAAGAAAAATGGAATATAATTTCATGGATAGAATGAATATGAAAAAAGGCGAGGTTATTAAGCTAGCATTATTTTCATTAGTAATTGTTTTAGGTATATCAATAGATAGAATGATAACATTTTATATAGGTAAGTATATTGGAGATAATGTATTAACGGATTTCCAAGAAATACTAATAAGAATAAGTTATCCAATCGGTATATTCTTGCTATTATGGATATTCAAAGCAATATAATTAATTATTTTTCTAAATATATATATTAAGGTAATATATGAGTTTTAGAGATATAGTTGATACAATTAATAGAATTTATAATAACGACAATACTAAGATAAAAGATAATCTTTTTCTGATTTTTATTATTACATTATTTATAACTATATTTATATTAAATACATCAGAATTACTATCTTTTCTAATAAGTCGTTATAATATGGTTTCTGAGCCTGTAATGACCAAGAGTCCTTATAATGATAGTTTATATAAAAGATATTGTGATTTATACGAAACAAATAATTTAGTTATAGATTGGCAAATAATGACATGGTTTGTGATATATCTTGTATTATTTATAATATTTTGGTTCAATTATTTAGTGGATGCTTTATCATATATTAGAATTGAAAAGGAAATTAAGTTACTTATTTATAGTAAGTATTATAACGATGATTTGACTAATGAGAGTGATTACAATTTTTTGAAATATTTATCTAGATATATACTTGTCATGTTAATTATATTATTGTATTATACATATAATTATTATAATAATTACAACAATGTTGACACAGAAGTGTATGGAAATATGAAATCCATAAATGACTTGTTTGATATATATATAATTCCAGAATTATATACAATATTAATTAAAAATGATTGTACACCCTTAAAAGATAAATTGAAAAAATATCATGATGAAATTGTAAACCTGCCGCCTGGTAAAGAAAAAATGGATGTGCTATTTGGTGTGGGTAAAGGAGATGAAGCAGTAGAACAACGATTAAAGTTAATGATAACATATATAGTAAGTTATGATAGCAGATTTGGAATGGTTAGAATAAAATCCAATCCAAATGAACCCACAACGGATTTTATACCAGATACTCACAAGTGTTTTTACTCTTTATTGACAAATTATAAACAAGATGCTTTATTACCAGAATATGAAGATGTTGAAAATAAGTTCTATTTTATAGAACCATATGATTACACTAATGCTCCCGTTCTAAATATAGAAGTAGACGCACGTAAAATTGAAGGGAGTAAATTAAGAGAAAAATATAATGATATTAAAAATAAACTCGCAAATTATTCAAGAAATATTAATAATTATCATGACGATAATACAATTTATTATAAAATTTGGTTGTTATTTATTACAATGTCTGGCTTTTTAGTATCAATATTTACATTAATATTTTTTGGCATTGAAACAGGATGGTTTAATACAACTTTCGAAGAATGGTTTTTTAATAATTATAAAACATTAACTGTTGTTATAACTCTATTTGTTTTGATAATTGGTTCGATGATTATTAATTTATAGATATTAATTAAGGGATTAATATAATCATGGAAAATGATACTGTTGAATTAATAATTTATTATATAATATTTTTAGCAATAGGATTGATAGGTTTAATTACATTAATTACCATTATTAATTATGTGCTATATAGTGTATATAGTATTAATGCTATTAGACGAGAATATACATATAATAATTCACCATTTTTCAAATTAGACCAAATATATAATTATATGTTAATAAATTACGTTTATTTATTGGATAAAAAAAGACATATTAGATTTAATAAAACTGATGAATATTATGAAGACGCCACAGGCAGCAATAAGGCGCCCAAGCGTGAGTCGCTGAAAAAGGAAGATGCTAATAATGATTTTAAAGACGTAGTTTATTATTATGATTATTCTTATATTGAAAAACAAATTGAAGATGCGATAGCAAAAGGTGGTACGGATAAATATATTTATATAAAATCACCAATTAAGGATAAGGAGCCTAATGTATATTGTAAATATGAAAAAATAAATGACGATTTGGGATTTTTTGATAATATCTTTAAATTTTTATGGGAATTGCGGTATAGTTATGTGTTACATGATGCAAATGCCGCAGATTTATACGTACATTTGAATAATAGATTTTATGAAATGGTATTATTTGTATTATTTATAATATTACTAATATTCGTTATAAAAATTATATATACATTTGTAGGAAATTTATTATCAACAATTAAAGATGATGAAATAAGTGAGATTGATACAACTAATATATTTAGATATGTATACAATAAAAAATTCAGTATGATAATTATTATTATAGCAATTTTATTGTACTGTATGCTTCATAGTATATTATATAAAAAACTATTTATTGATAATGTTTATGATAGAATTCATGGTATGTATAAAGAAATTACTAAAATTGATTTACAAATGCAAGGTGATGTAAATATGCTTATTGATAATTTGTTGACACCAGAAGCAACGTCAGGTTCTGGTAACTATAATAAAACAATTGGAAATTTATTAAAATTATCCCATATTGGAAACCTTGAAAAAAGAGATACTATTATAGATTTTGCTGACCCTGTAAATGATAGTAAAGCACAACTAGAATTATTTACTAAAAAAATGTTAGTAGTTAACAAAAAATTTAATATTAGTAATTATGATAAATTATTTAATTTAAAAGAATATATAAATACATGTTTGAATGCGCACAGACCTAGCATAAAATGTGGTGCTACAAATATTTTACAGGGCGCAGATGCGATGGAAGTATTTACACAAAATGATGAAGATAGGATTCTCGCATCACAATTATTTATTATTATTATTTATATTTACTTTGTATCTAATAACAAAGATGATCCATATATATTGATAAAATTAAATAAATTAATATTAGGACAAATTGTGAAAGTTGGTGATAAAGATATAGATAAAGATATTGAATATACAATAACACTTAGATCATTGCTGTATGAAAAATTAGATCATGAACAAACTAGAAATCAATTGAACAATATTAATAGTATAATTAATAATTACATTTTTAAAAATTGTAAAGATGGTGATGGCAAAGAGATAAAAAAATACGAACATGTGAAAGCTCTGATAGACGACAAAATAAAATTATTTACAGATAATATTGAAAATGCGAATAATAATTTAAATTTTTTTACGCCTGTATATTTTTTCAATTTGTATTTGGCTCTTGAAATGGGATTAAACTTTGTAGTAATATTGATAATATTATTTTCTATGTTAACTTATGACGAGAATACACCTGAATTAAAAGCAAAAATTGAGGAAACTGTTGAATGGATTAAAGTTGCGAAGGAGGAAATTATAACCGCAATATATGGTGTAATTTAAAATATTATAGTAAATAAGAAAGTCATTTATACTTAATGAATAAATTTACAATTATTAGGCAAAAATTAAGTTTAATATTTATAATTATTACATTTATAATAGCCGGGCTTGTATATTTGAATTGCGTGTATAATTCTTTATTTGTATGGTATGATAATGATAATGATGTTAATTTAACGGACGGAATAATACCTGTATCTTCAATGTTTGGATATAAAATATTATCTAATTCATATGTTGTTAATGGAACCTGTACTAAATATAATAATGATATCATATTGACAACAAATATTAATACAATATCATTTAAAATTTTTAAAATAATATTTACGCTTTATTTTATGATAATAATTTTAACGTATGTTAGTCAATTTATAGCATGGGAAGTAATTGAAGCAAATCCTTTTGAAAATACCTTTCGCTCGGAATTTAAAGACATAATAATACTAGGCGTATTTTCTGTATTTGCATTGTCAATTATAAGTAATAATTTCAATAATCCAGGTGATAATGAGTACAAGCAATATAATGATATAGAAGAAACATTTGAAAGCTATTTGTTTGCACAATATATAAAAATAGATCCTGATGATAAAGAAACTCTTACAAAAATTATAAAAAATACAAATAAAAGTAATTTTAATAATGAAGATGATTACGAAAGAATTATAAAAGCTAATTTTAGTTCTTCATCGCAACCTATCTGTATTAAATTTTTGAAACTTTGCAAGGACCTGTGTGACATAAATAAAGATACAAATGTAGATGTACTTAAAACTTTTCATAAATTTTTACTAAATTGTAAGATAAGTGATAAAGCAGAAAATATAAATAAAAGATATAATATTATTAATGTTACTGATGATATTACAGATGTAAATAAAGCAAAAGCAAATGCAAATGATATTGTATCTATATCAGAAGTAAAATCTAAAATAAGTGAAAACAAAATAAAAGACTTAATTAGAGATCCAGCTAAAAGCGCATTACTTAAATTCGATGATAACGATTATATAAAAGGAAAAGATGATGTTTATTATCAAATTAAAAGATATATAGAACCTGAACCCAATATGATAGAAAAAATCTTTACTAACTATATTTTAAAAAATATTGAATATTTTTTTACTGATATAGAGTGCGTATATAAAGAATTAAACTTTTTAAAAACGAATTTTAATTCAATATTTGAATTATTAGCTAATGCAGGTCGCGCTATTAATCCATTTGGTGAGGATGATACACGGAAATACGATACGAATGTTGAAGAAAAAAAAAGCGGTATGGATATAGTACTATTAACATCTCTATTAACAAAGGATTTTTTGAAGGATTGTAAAGGAGAAATGCATGGAGATTATGAACATTATGGAGTATATTTAAAAAAAATGGAAGAATATGCTATTTATGGTTTTGATAAAAAAAATTCATTTACTAGCTTAATGAATGAAGCGAAGAAAACAACATACAACGACTTATTTATTATTAAAGGTTTAGTTACAGGAATAATAGTATTTGCATTTGCCAATATAGTATTAAAAAGATATTATAATATATATCATACAGAATTTCTTAAATCAATTGACAAGAATATAATATTATATCGTATTTATGGCGATAGTTTTAATGAATTTAAATATAAAACTATAAAATGGTTATTAAATGAAAATGATTATCGGTTGAATGCTACTATGAGTTTTCTTATAATAATTCTTTTATTTAAACCATGGGGATATCCTAAAAATATTAATTTAAAAAATTGCGTAAGCGAAACAAATTGCCCATTGCCCGAATAATTAGTTATATATATATTATTATTTAAGGAATTATTATTAATAAATAATTATTGATATGGAGAATAATAACAGCGAATATATTTTAAACATAAAAACAATACAGGCGTCAACATTTAAGCAAGTCATAGATGCTTTAAAAGAGATTTTGATGGATGTTAATTTAGAAATAGATGAAACTGGTATTAAAATTGTTGCTATGGATAATACACATATTGTATTAATACATTTAAAATTGGAAGCTGACAAATTTGAAATATATGAGTGTTCAAAGAAAACATATGTTGGCATTAACATGTTAAGATTGCATGCTTTAATTAAAACAATTACGAATAATGACATATTATCATTATATATATTGAAGGATGATCCTAATCATTTGGGGATAACAATTGATAATAATGAGAAAAATTATAAAACCAATTATAAATTATCAGTATTAGACATAGATGTTTTGAATATACAAATACCACCAGTAGATTTCCACACGACTATCAACATGCCTTCAAATTATTTACAAAAAATTATTAGAGATATGCATAATTTAGCAGAATTTATTGAATTTAGAAATATTGGCGATAAATTAACACTAAGCTGTAAAGGAGATTTTTGCCATCAAGAAACTATATTAGGGTCAGAAAAATCACAATCAATCACGATAAAAAAAACAAGCGAAGACCAAGAAATTATCCAAGGTATATTTAGTCTCAAATATTTATCAATATTTACTAAATGTACTAATTTATCAAGCAATGTTGAAATATATCTTAAAAATAATTACCCAATAATTTTGAGATATACGATTGCTTCATTGGGTGAAATTAAATTATGTTTATCACAACAAGATATCTCTTAACAAATAGCATAAAAAATATTAAAGTTTTTTTAATTTTGGATGTAATACATATTTATAATATATATCCTGTATTTTATATAATGTATTTTTTAGCACACATAATATTTCATTTAAACATGTGATATAATTATGGGAATAAACAACATCACCATCATTTATTATATATATAATTTGTTTTTTTATTTCATTAAAAATATTGAAAAATTTATTCATAATATAATTTAGACATAACTAAATATATTTTAATATCTTTAAGTATATCAAAAATCTGCTTCTAGACTAAATTTGCGCAATTCAGAATGTTCTTGATTGCCTCCCACATTTGCTTTGCTATATTGTGATACGCGACTTTCAAAGAAATTGGATTTAGATTCTATTGAAATGCGTTCCATGAAAGGAAAAGGATTTGCGGAATTCCAAATTTTATCATAATTTAGTTGGGTCAATAATCTATCCGCAACAAACTCAATATACAAGCACATGAGATCTGCATTCATTCCCAGCATTGAACAAGGGATGCTGTCATTAATAAATGTTTTCTCAACTTCAACTGCTTCTTTAACTATTTGATGAACTGTTGATTGAGGAAGCTTATTTTCAATTTTAGAATAAAGTAGAACAGCAAACTCGACATGCATTGCTTCATCGCGACTGATTAATTCATTAGAAAAAGACAGACCTTGCATTAAACCACGTTCTTTTAGCCAGAAAATACTGCAAAAAGCACCGCTAAAAAATACACCTTCAACAAGAGCAAATGCCAATAATCTTTGTGAGAAAGCCGCGTTTTCATCTTCAATCCATTTAAAACACCAATCTGCTTTTTGTTTAATACATGGCATATAATTAATAGCATTTAATGCTTCCAATTTTTCCTTTGGTTCTTTAAAATAAGTGTCAATCAATAATGAATATGTTTCAGAATGAATATTTTCAATTGCCATTTGAAATGCATAAAAAAATTTAGCCTCCAAAACCTGTACATCATTTAAAAATCTTTCACCTAGATTAATATTTACAATTGTGTCACTTGAACTAAAAAATGCCAAAATATGTTTGATAAAATACCTTTCATTATCAGTTAGCTTATTAAAGTCATCTACGTCTTTGCTCAAATCTAATTCTTCTGGTGTCCAAAAAACACTAACGGATTTTTTATACATATCCCACATATCTTCATGTTGAATTGGGAAAATGGTAAGTCGGTTGTCTTTTTTAAGTAGCATTTCTTTATCGGAATTAGAAGTCATTGTTATATATTATATTCGATTTATTTTTATATATATATATATTATAAAAAAAATATGTGATTTAGTCTAATAATTTGTTTTCTTTCATAACTCTTATTAATCTAGTTATTCCTATTCCGCCACCTGATCTGTCAAAAAAGTCAAGTGATAGAAACTCGTTAAGCTCTTCTTCAACACGCTCTTTGGAAAATTTATCAAATATGATTTTTGCATAACCACCATCACTAATTTCATAGAAAAATTTACGCATTTCTTCCGGGTCAGAAGACCTTTGCGCACTTCCAATTGTTTCAATGCCGTTAATTATGATATCTATTTTTTTAGCATGACCGCCCTCAACTTTACTATCAGTTGCTTGCTTCATATTCCAAAAAGGCGAGCTATAATTTGGGAAATTTTTAAGGAAAAAGACTTCTCCGTAATCCTGTCTTAATCTTTCTTCATGTTCGTGTTCAAGTTCTTTTGTACCGTATTTTTCAGCAATATCAACATAATCACCCTCGGGATAATTACTATCTTTATAAAATTTATTAAATCCTAAATGATCTAATAATTCTATTTCCATTTTTTTCATATCCTCCATATCCCCCTTCATTTCAAACTCAAACATCGGAAAAATTTTATCATGGCGTCCGGGAACAGGATTTGGTTCATTTCTATAACTCGTGCTCACACAATAACATCCGTTAATTTCTGGATTTTTTAACATTTCATATTCAAGCCACATTTGCCCTGTTTGTGGTAAAGGCCAAACTTGATCACTATAATCATAAGTAGCTATTGTTTTAGGATCCTCACATGCCGCTAGAATACTTAATCTGTTTTGTGTGTGTACCTCTATAAAGCCTTTGCTATCAAAAAAAGCTCTTAACTTTTTCACGACTTTGTCAAAATCAAATATATTAATACAACCCGAATTAGAATAAACCATTTTTTCCTATATAAAAATAAGATAATTATTTCTTTAAATAAATTTTATGTAATTGCGTCGCCAATCGCACCAACACCAGATGCTGCTGCAACAGGTTTAAATGCAATAGATAGTATTAACCATAACCATGTTAATCCTATTATTATAAATCCAACGATAATCATTCCCAATCCAAAATAATAAGTGGTTTTTTCAACTATGAAATCATTGGGATTATTTGGGTCATAATATACAGTTACTGGTTGATTTTCATTAACTATTTTTGACGCTTTATATGATTTAATGTATTCTTTTTCATCAACAGAATAGACTATTTCCGCATAACAAATATTTACAGTTTTATTATTTCCGTCTTTGTCCTTCACTATATCTTCCCGGCATTTTACATTTTTATATTTACCTAATATATTTTCAGACTTATTAATATCTACATTTTTTAAATAAAATCCCACATATATTAATATTCCAAACAATATAGATACCACAATTGTAACTACAACATTATAAACAATTCCTATTGTTGCGGTTGTCTCGTATATCGGATTTAATACATTTTGATTAGCATTTATATCATTTAAAGCTGTTCCTATAATACCTGGTTGCTGTTGTTGTATTTGTTGCATAGGCTGTTGTTGGATAGGCTGTTGTTGTATTTGTTGTTGTTGGAAATCAAAATTACCACCCTTTATCATTATAAATAGCTTCTAATATATTAATAGATAACTAATTATGCTGAACATAATACACAACTATCTTCGTTATCTTCTGCGCATTTAAGTTTCCTCTTAGCAAATTCTGGATCAATCGTGAATTGTTGTGTTTTTGCTCGTGGTTTTGTTCGCAAGTAATATGAACCAGTTTTGAGACCCTTTGAGTGTCCATAAAAATGCATAGATGACAATTTTTGAAAGTCAGGCTCCTCCATAAATATATTTAAACTTTGAGTCTGACAAATGTATCTACCTCTATCTGCTGACATATCAATAATTACGCGTTGTTTTATTTCCCATGATGTTTTATATAATTCCTTCATTTCTTTACTTATTTCCTTAATATTCTGGATACTGCCTTCGTGTAAAATAATAGTATCTTTTAGATCCTTATTCCACATTCCTTTACTCATTAATTCTCGGATCAAATACTTATTAATAACAATGAATTCACCACTTAGAGTTTTTCTTTGAAAAATATTATTTGTAAATGGTTCAAAACTTTCATTGAATCCCATGATTTGCGACGTAGATGCTGTTGGCATTGGCGAAATTAGCAAACTATTTCTAATTCCAAAAGACTTAATATCTTCTCTCAATTTATCCCAATCATATCTTTCACTTGGTTTTTCCCCCCACAAATCAAACTGGAATAAACCACGTGAAATTGGGCTTCCTTCAAATGAACTATATGCGCCAATATATTTAGTTTTGATGATATCTTCCTCAAATTCATTAACATATTTTGTAATATCTTCTTCGCTATTATTATTCAAAATATCAGTGATAATATTATTTCTCTTTTTTGATAATTCCATTGAAGATTCTACGGCGGCATGATAAATAGTTTCAAAAATTTGTTTATTTAATTCAGCAGCAGCTTCGCTTTCAAATGGATATTTTAACATCATAAATACATCTGCTAAGCCTTGCACGCCAATACCAATAGGTCTATGTTTCAAGTTTGATACTCTTGCTTTTTCAACAGGATAAAAGTTAATATCAATTACTTTATTTAGATTTTTAGCAGCTACTTTTACTACTTCATGTAGTTTATCAAATTCAAATACTCCATTATTAACATATGTGGGCAAACATATTGAAGCGAGATTGCACACACCCGTCTCTTCTGGTGAAGAGTAAATTAAAACCTCGGCACATAGATTGCTAGACTTTATGGTTCCTAAGTTTTGTTGATTACTTTTTTTATTTGCAGCATCTTTATAAAGAATATATGGAACGCCTTGTTCAATTTGAGCTTCTAAAATTTTGAACCATAAATCTTGTGCATTTATCTGTTTTGTATATTTACCTTCACTTTCATACTTTTCATAAAGCGCTTTAAACTCATCTCCATAGGTGTCGCTTAATCCCTTGCATTGATCTGGGCACATAAGAGACCATTTTTTATTAGCTTTAATACGCTCCATAAATAAATCAGATACCCATAGTGCCAAAAATAAATCTCTACACCTTTCTTCTTCGCTACCATGATTCTTTTTCAACTCCAAAAATGCTTCAATATCACTATGCCATGTTTCTAAATATACTGCGATACTTCCAAGTCTCTTTCCTGCTTGATCCACATATCTAGCAGTATTATTAAATACGCGAAGCATTGGAATAATACCGTTTGAAGTTCCATTTGTACCCCTGATATGGCTACCCTTAGAACGAACTTGATGAATATGAACACCTATCCCTCCCGCATATTTAGAAATCAATGCCATTTCTTTCAAAGAATCATAAATACCACTGATGCTATCATCATTTACACTACATAAAAAACAACTGCTTAACTGAGGTCTCTTTGTACCCGAATTAAATAGCGTAGGTGTAGCGTGTGTAAAATATTTTTTACTCATCAAATCGTACGTTTGCAATACCTCGCGAATATCATTGCCATGAATACCCAATGAAACACGCATCCACAAATGCTGTGGTCTCTCAATTATCTTTTTATCAATTTTAATCAAATAAGCCCTTTCTAACGTTTTAAAACCAAAATAATCAAATAGAAAATCTCTTTGATAATCAATGTAATTATTTAGCTTCTCTTTATTTTTATTTACAATATCATACAATTCTTCTGAAATTAAAGGCGAGTGTTCCCCGTTAATATCCTTGTTATCGTAAAGTATGTTTACAGTTTCACTAAATGAAGGCGAAGTATTCTTTTGATGGTTAGATATAATAATGCGCGACGCTAATGTACTATAATCTGGATTATCAATTGACATACTACTACAAAGATAAGCCGCTAATTCATCTAATTCGCATGTTTTTACACCATCATATATACGCGTACATACCTTTTGAGCAATTTCAGATACATTAATATGTAAGTCAGACGATAAATTTTTTAAACGCATCAAAACCTTGTCAAAACTTACATCTTCATATTCGTTATTTCTCTTTAATACGCGCATTTATTTATCTGTTATACATATATATATATTTTTTGCTTATATAAATTAATAAAAATAAGTTTTCAACGAATACTATAATCTAAAATCACACCAGCCGAAGTAGCAATATACCCTTTTATTTTTAAATCACCTGAGTGTTCCTTTCTATGACATTCTTTACATAAAGGCACTAGATTATGTTTCGCATTCTTATGAAATGAAGTGATGTACCCGTCATCGTTTGCATTCTCTTGATAAGAAATATGATGCGTTTCTTCCGCGTCTTTATCGCATATTTTACATTTATCAACAATTACATTACTATTATATCTAGATTTTCTGTTTTTAACAATATCCTTATTGATACCATCAACTTCCTTTCTAATTTTTTCAGCATTTTTCATAAAATCAAAAGGCATATCAAGTGATTTACAAACCTCTATCCCGTAAATTTTAGAACCTTGTCCGTCTTGCATTTTTCTATCATAAATAATTCTATTTTTATCATCAATTGTTATACGTATATGCTTTACACTTAGAGCCTTTTCTTTGATATGTTTGGATATACAAGATATCTTAGTTAATTCATGGAGATGTGATGCAAATATAAAACATGCTTTCTTTTTAATTAAAGTATCTATTCCACTTGCAACAATTGATATCCCGGATATAGATTCTGTACCACAACATATTTCATCTCCAATTACCAAACTGTATTTGTTACATCGTTGGAGTATATTGCGCAATTCAGTCATTTCAACAGTAAAGCTGGACATGCCTTTATAAATATTATCCATGCCAGATATTCTTGTAAAAATACTATTATATGGATAATATCTCATTTCATCTGCCGCTACATACATACCTGCCTGTGCCATAATTATATTTAGACCTATCGCCTTCATGTATGAAGATTTGCCGGAAGCATTTATACCATATAATAATATGCCATTTTCATTAAGTTCTATATCATTTCCAATATATTCTACATCGTCTTGAATCCTTTCTATGATAGGATGTCTCATATTTTTCATACATATAAATGATGATTCTTTTTGCGTTTTCTCCGTATCTATTACTGGTCTTGTATAACAATTTTCGCAAGCATTTTTGGCACAACACGCTGCTATATCAATTCTTATCAAATATTTAATAGTGCTATCTAATAACTCATTATTCTTGTTTATAAAATTATTAATAAACTTTGTGTAATTTGATGAAACTAATTGCGAAATTTTATCATTATATGCTATAATATCATTTGATGCCTTTGTAATCGTGTTATTTGTTATTTTATAATTCTGAGATGCTGCCATTGATTTTATGTTAAACTCATTCATTAGTTTCTTATTTTTTTTATTAGCAGTATCATATCTCTTTTTCGTTATCAGAATATAATATCCTTCACGATCGTTATTTTCAATTTTACATTGTGTCGTATCATTCGCCCCCAATCCAATAATTTCATTTGATATATTTTCAATTATTTTATATGATTCTTGTGATTTATTTACATAATCATCAATTTCTGGATAAATACCTTTTTTAAAAAAATTACCCATATTGCTTTTATCTGTTAAATTATATTTTGATGCTTTATCTAAATCAATAATATCCTCATAAGATTTTATTATTGATTCCATTTCGTCCAATGTAATATTAGTGTCATTTATTTGTAATTCCTTATAAATTTTTAGTGATGATTCCAATGATTCATTAAATATTATCCATTCAAGTGGCGCCATTTTATTCAATATCATCTTTCGTTTAATGCGTTCCAAATCAATAATATTTGATAAATATTTACGAATATTATTATATTTCTTATCTTTTAATAGAAACTCTATATCATCATAAGATTTGTTTATATTTTTAATGTTTGTCATCGGAAGTAATAATTTATCTTTAAATGTTCTCGCGCCAAATGCTGTTATACATTTATTCAATATATCTATAAGTGGCTTATCGTGTTGATATAATCTAAGAATATTTAATTGAACTGCTGAATTGTATTCTATTGTCATATTTTTGCTATTTTCAAATATTTCGGGTTCTTGCAATTCTTTGATAATATCACAGTTGTGTTCGTATGCAAATTGTAATAGACAACAAAATGCCAATCTTGCAATTGTAAATCTTTCTAAATTTAACAACTCTATTATAGATATTAATCCCTTCTTAATAAAAAAGGCTTTGCCCAAAATTTCCTTTTGATTTATTATACTATTGAAAAAATTAATGTATTCGCAATTTTCCCATTTATAATGGACAAGAATCTTATTTATATTTAGCTTTTTCAAAATTGCCTTCTTCTCATCTTCTTTTAATGGCGAGCTTAAAATAACTAACTCTATCGGATTATATGTGCTTATAAATCTAAATATTTCATCATACGCAAATTCCGGATCTTGCTTTGTTGACCCAACTTCATAAACAAATGTTTTACCCGTTGACAAATCAATACCTGATATACCCGCAATTACAAAGCCGTTAATAATCTCATAAAATATGACCATCATATAATTACTTTGTTTATTGGATATATTGATGTTTGCTCCCGGTGATAATATCTCTGTTACAGAACGTTTTGGATTCGGTGGCTCAGTTACTTGCTCTATCAATACAATCGTATAATTGTTATTTAATAAAATTTGTGTAAATTTTGAAATTGAATGTAAAGGAAATCCTGCCATTATGGGATTTGAACGCGATACTTCTTGTATTGTCTTATTTTTTCGCGATGTTTGAATTCCACATAAATCTGCTATAATGAATACTTCATTATCTATTATATTATCTGTTATTGTATATATTTCAAAAAATGAACCTACTTGCATCAAAATAACACAATTTTCACCATATTTTTCCTTGTATTTTTTTGAATAATCAAGATATTCGTCTATAATCATTATCTACTTCATAATATATATACACATAATTCTTAAATAACATCATATAAGAACAATATATATATAAATATTTAAAAATGACACAAAGGTTATCTTTTGAGCAAGTATTGAAAGAACTCGAAAAAAAAAATCTGGATGATTACAATTTGCCCGATTCAGTTAAATTGGAATTTTATAAATACTATAAACAAGCCACAGTAGGTGATTGTAATAAGGAGAGACCGTGGATGGTTTATATTAAAGAATGCTCTAAATGGGATGCATGGAATAGTATTAAAGGAATGAGCAAAGAAGATTCGGATAATAACTATGTTGATTGTTATTACAGTTATATTTTACAAGAGGATTCTTGCAAGTCAGGGTGTTGCGAGTAGCTAATCTGGTTGTGTTTTTTTATCGGGTTTAACACTATTAATAAGTTCAATATGATTATCGATAATGTTTATATAATATGTGTTTCTCATTTTTTGAAAATATATCATTATAATACTTGATATAAATGGGTTAAAATCCAAATTGGGATTTGTTATAATGCCAATTTGTTCATATGTTAATTGATGCATTGTATATACTATAAATATTGTCACTGGTACTGAAACCATCATGTAAGATACCATAATAAATATTAATTGAATAAAAAGCATTACCAATTGAACAATTAAAATATATACAAACTCTATTATCATAAATGCCAAATCTTTTACGAATTCTAGACCAGGTATAGCTGAAATAACAAGTAATAATATAAACATGCTAAATATATTAAACAATATAAAGGGTATTTTAAGACTAAATGTAAATACAGGGTTAATTATTACAGCCCCCAAAAACCAAATTATATTAATTGCTGTATAATACATTAGATTCATTAGCAAATTAACGATATATAAATATATATAATTAACACCTGTTAAAAATCTACCTAATAATAAAAGTCTATCTAATACGAAGTAACCTAAAAATATAATCATTATTAATAATAATAAAAATGGACCCAAAATTGATACGTTTTTGAAATATTTAAATACATAACTATATTCTTCAAATACTGTTATCTCCTCTTTATTTACATTGAATGTATTTGTGGTAGTAGATTCATTGGCATCCTGCGGCGGGGGGCCCTCATCTTCTGATATTGGTTCTTGTAGCTTTTCATACGATGTTATTATTGTAAAATTATCCAATCTTTCTCTTAGTAAATACTTATCGCTAAAACACAAATTGCAACAATAAATAAGCAAGAATCTAATATATTTTTTCACCTCCACATCGATTCCCTCCTCACTGAAAGGTGAATCGTCTGCTTTTTTGATAGTTACACCATATTCAGCATCACCAGCATTCGTTTTAAAATTTTGTGCCAATTCGTAAGCAAATTTAGCACCTTGGTAATTGCCAAAACCGGGACTGTTTGTTGATTTTATTTTTTTTAAATATTCTATATAATATTTGTCACGAGAATCAAATAAATCATAGAAACGATTGACGTCATTAACTATTTTGTTTCTTATTGATATATCATTACGTTCTTCGTTAGACACTATATCACTAATATAGTTTACTATTAACTCATATGCCTCTTTTACGCTTGCATTTATGTCGGCGTATGCTGCATCTTTCTGAAAAGTAGTGATGGGGTCTACTTTCTGCTCAGCAGTGTAGCGGTCTACAGGTTTATAGTAATTTTCGGCCCCCTTAATATAGTTGTCAATGTCAAGGTCTTTGATATCAAGGCTATCCAATTCTTGATGCGTGAATTCAGTTTTTTCGTTATCCAAATAGCTACTTAGATCACTATTTTCCAATTCTGTGCCGGTTACTGGCTCTATTTGACCAACATTTTTCCATTTTAAATTATTTATAAAGGCCCTTTCAATATAATTTTTAATATTATCAGGAAGTACAAAATATTTTTGTTTTAAATTGTATTCATAGCTTCCCACCCACGCCTCCTCTTTATAGAGTTCTGGTTTATTTTTAGTGCATATTATGCATATTATAGCAAAGGGATCAAACTTTAACATTTCTTTATAAATTCCTCTTTCAAATGTATTAATACTTTCACATTTATCTATATTTTTTTTTACTACATATTCACCTCCACAATATTTATAGCACGTTGAAACAGAATAAGACCCTACGTTATTTTCTTCATTTGTCGCTTGCTGATATTTATTATTTATGAAGTAATATGGTATAGTAAACCAGTCCTGCCATTTTTCAATACCATACATATTACAATGTGCTTTTTTTGGAAGACTTTTGTAAAACTTATTTTTGTATTCTAATTTCTTATTAACAACTTTTAGATTATTACCCAAATGTTTTTCACCAATAGTACAAGATTTTGTTATATTGTTATATTCTAATAAATTTCCTTGGCTAGCAATATCTTTTTTTTCATTTTGTCCTTCAATACCCACATCTTTACATTTATCCACTTCGCTCATTTATTAGCTCTTACTTAAAAGTATATTAGATTATTTAGTTTAATCATTAATTTTAATTTGTTCATAATCTGAATCTTTAACTATTGCTACTTTACTGTCAGGGTCGCGCTCAATTAATTCACAATTATTATCAAAATATTTATTAGATGTACAATCAGGCACAAACATTCGCGCCTCACCAGCATTAACTGAAACATTTTTCGTGCCGCCAAGCGTTATGGTATTATTGATCGCTGTTAATTGAGCAGCGGAACCATCATAATTAATATTATTAATAATAGGATCAATTTGCGTTTCCTTCATTGAATATTTACTATCGACACTTACACCATTATCATTATCAAAATGTATGAAATTATCACCACCTCTACCATCAGCTAGTGAAGGCCTATCTATATCGTCGGAATTATCATCACCTGTTATTGCATCTGCTATATCATTTACAGTACGTCTACTATTTGACATCATATTACCTACGTCAGTTGATATTTTTATTGCACTATTATAAATATTAGTCATATCCGCTGGTATAGATTTTATAACTGCAAAAAAGTCTTTATTTTCTTCTTTTGGTTTTTTATTCGGACCTTCGTTTTTCTCTTCTTCCCCAGCACTAATACCAACAAAAATTAAAACGATAATAAATATTAATATTAAGAATCCTGTCATTACATTATTCCACTTAGAACTAAATACCGTCTTTACTCCTGCGTAAAAAACATCTTGTACATATTTTAACCAACCTATAAATACATAAAATATCCAATAAATTATATTGTTCCTATATTTTGCAGTAAGATTATCAGATTCAAATTGCCTATAAGATATCTTTTCTTTATTAAAAGCTATATTTTCCTCTGCTTTTTTTATCAATTCATGAATATTATCATTTATTTTTTTTTGTAATTCTTCTATTTTTTCTTTATCTTTTTTTAAATCTTCACTAATTTGATGTGTTTTAAAATACTCTTCTCTTTTAAATGACCCCTGTTTATATTTGTAATCAAATTTTGTAGGTTCACACACATAAGTAGAATCTCCACTTTTTTTATAATATAAATTTCTTTGCGAAAAATCATATTTTTTTGTTATTTCAACAATTTCTTCATGATTTGACAAATTTATCAAATCATTATCTTCACTATTTCCTGTTTGTTGACTTAAAATAGTTATATATGTACTTCGTGAATCATTATCTTGTTTTTCAAAAAAATTATATATATCAACATAATCATCATTAATTATTACATTGTTGTTTTTACTCCATATTAATCCATACTCAATTGTTTTATCATAGAGTATTACATTAATTGGATGTATATAACAATATGCTTGTGATATTTTTTTACAAGGAGGAAATGATAATAATTCATTGTCATGTAGTATATCATTAACCGAGTTAATAGACTTCATAGTTTCATCAAATTTATTCTTGATTTTATTTCTTTCTTTATTATTCACCTCAATTTCAGCAGCTTTTTCTTCTTTTTTTCTCTTTTTTTCACTTGAATTGTTTTTGTCTTGATAATGTTCCATAATTTTGGCAAATTTTACATGTTCCTTGATAACAACAGGAATATAGTAATAGTAATATATTACATCATTTACATTTTTTTCTAGACGTATGTAGTCTTTTTCCCCAAATTCCCATACAATATAGTCTTCAAGTTCAGTGTTTTTATCAAGTTTTCCTTTTATTAATAAATCATAAATAAGTTCAGCATTGTCGTAAGGTATTATTATATAATCCTTCTCACTAATATTTTTTTGTCTTATTTTACCATCTTTTATATGTTTAGCAGATTCGGGGTCATTTTTCTCAATATCCACTTCATTTTCCACTCCGGCTTGTTGAAGTTTATTATTTTTTTCATCATCTTCAATACCATCATCATCATTGTCAAGATAATCTTTTCTAACGCGATATATTTGTTGCCATACTGTACCATATTTAGCATCCTTATCAGATTTTCCTTCACCATATATACTTATATATTTTTCTTGAAAATTACCATAATATGCTTTATTTGCTTTACTGGTAAGATATTTTTTAGCAGATTGGGTGCGAGTAAGTACGCCTGCATCTCTATCTTTTTGTTTTTTTTCTTCTTTTTTTTCTTTTTCTCTTTCTTTCGCAGCAGCTTTTTCTATTTTCTTTATTTTGCGTTGTTCTGCTCGCTTTTGAAGATTCTCATTTAGTCTTTTATTTTGAACTTTTATTGTATTACCAGTTCTCCTCAATGCGTTATTCATTCTTAATTATAAAATATATTATTTATATGTTTATATTTAGCTAAAATTATTATTATCATATATTAAAACATGTACGATTATTTATATGTTTTAATTATAATATTATTAATATATTCTTCGTTATACTATATATTTGATAATGAATTCTCAATATACCAAACAAATGTAACTCATTTTGATTTTGATTTATTATATAAAAGGCAACCAATAGTTATAAATGATAAAATCAATGATATGAATGAATTATTATATAATTGGTTTTTACAAAATATTATAAAAAAAAATATTACATTTACGGATTCTTGGCAACGTAACAATTATAAATATTTATTAGTATATTCCAAAGAACCATGTGAGGTTACATTATGTAATCCTAAAACAAATACTGTACAGGGACTGCCAGATGCTTCGGCCGAAATATCAACAATTAAATTGAATAATATGGCTCTTATAATACCTTTCAAATGGTACTATCACATATCATCAGATAATATTGAGGCTTATGGTATTCACGATTATGTAACATATATGTTAGAGATTTTTTAAATATAGCAATGTAAACTGATGTCATCGGCGGGGTTCGAACCCGCGCGTGCTTATGCACAACAGATCTTAAGTCTGTCCCCTTAGACCGCTCGGGCACGATGACATAATGCCATTAAGGCTATATTTAATGTAAAAATAAGTCGCAAGGAATTGATTTCCTTGTTATCTATATATATCATTAAATCCTTATATATTTTTTTAATAAAAAATGATAATCTTGTACAATATATAAGATAGAAATGGACGAATTAATTGATACTCTTGACTCTACTACTCTTACAAGCAACGAATCCCGAGAATTAATAGATTATATTAATACAATTGATATTAATGTAGATGTTAAAAAATGCCTAGCATATCTAATTGAAAATGATAATCATTGTGATTATCTTACTATATATAATATATGTATGGAAAATGATATTGAGTTACCCCCAATGTAAAAATGAGTACATAATTAATAAAAAAGTATAAATTATAAAAAGTTTATAAAAATCATAGAAAAATAAGATTATGTACTCGTTTCGCTCATTTTTATATTCAAAAAATTAATTATAAATAATTACCTCTGTTGTAGTTGAACCTGGATTCTTTGAGTTTATCGCCCTTCGCGCTACTATGTCCTCGCAATTATAATCTTTAAAGCTATTTGAAACAATATCTACTTTTGCATTACTCATTATAAATTTGATATTTTCTAATTTTTTTATTTCTGCAAATAGCGATTCATGCGTTTTTAAATTAAACCCTCCTTCAACATATCCAACAAAAGATTTAGAATTTTCAGGAGCATATGGTGGGTCTAAATATACAAAGTCTCCATCTTTAACATTATTTATTGATTCAATAAAACCATTATGTTGGAATACTACATCTTTAATTAAAACACTTATATCATCAAGTTCCTTATTAGATATCAATGATGGTGTCTTTTTATAATGCCCATAAGGCACGTTATATCCATTTGGTCCTTCGCGATACATTCCTCTAAAACATATTTTATTTATTAATATAAATAGTGCCGAACATTCAACAGTATTTTTATCTATATTATTATATTTATCTCTAAGCCAATAATAATAACCTTCTTTTGAAGTTTGTGCTTCTTCAATCGTTTTTGGCTTTCTATTAATTATACTACCAGTAATGCTATCGTACTTGTCATAATATGATTTAAGTATTTTATATAATTCATCTTTGTTATTTTGAACATTTTTATACATATTAATTAGATTAACATTGATATCATAAGCATAAATTTTATCTTTAATTAAAATTTTATTATGCTTTTGTAATGATAATATGGCAAATAAAACACTACCTCCTCCCACAAATAGTTCATGATAATTATTAGTTTCTTTTGGCAATTTTGAAATAATACTATCGATAATTTGCGTTTTTCCACCAACCCATTTTAAAAAAGGTTTTTGTATTTTATAATCTGTCATTTATATTAAATAATAAATAAATCATAATCATTTTTTCTTTTTCTTGGCTACTTTGGATTCAACAATGCCTTTCAAGTCATTTTCATAATCTGTCATAATATCTTCTTTGTTTTGAATCCATGCTTTTTCTAACTCACTAAGATCATTTAACCACAAGTCTTCAATATTAGTATCTTTAAGAGTTTTCAATTTATCTTCCAATACCGCTAATTCTTTTTCAAGTATTACCTTTCTATCATATGTTAGTTGCGAAATAGGTAGTTTAAGAAGATAGTTATATTGTTGTACCTTTTTACTAGACACTTCATCTTCCTCTGTGTCACCACCATCATCTTCTATATCAATTGGAGGATATTTCAATTCAACAAGTCTTGCTACGATATCAACAAGCTTCTTATTCATGATTTGAATTTTTCCCGCAATTACATCAAGAATAAATCGCATCTTATTACTGAGAACCTTTGCATCCTTTTCCATGATTTTAATTTGATACATTTTACGTTCAAAGTATTTTAGAATACGAGTTTCTGTCCATTCCTTGATAATTTCGCTGGTAGATTCGTAACGTTGAATAGCTCCTTCATTGCTAAACAGATGAATATTATTAATACTTAGATTTTTACTAGACGCCAATTTAAATAGAGTCTCAAATTTGCCTTCTATCTTAGCTTTAACACTTGTACTAAAATGCAGTACAAATCTAACATTCTTAGATGTATAATGATTTTCAATATATTTCAAGTTATTCAATCCATTTGTAATCATTGTTTCTAAGAAATCTTTATAATCTTCTGTCCATGTTCCAATTGGTAATTCTGTAATCTCAACAGTTTGGTCATCCAACCATCTATATACACCCTTACTAATATAAGAATTCTTTTCAGCTTTTTCAATAGTTCCCTTGAAACCTAGATAATAAGGTATCATATTATCCAATTCCAATACACTAAGTGTATCATAAATCATCTCCAAATCTTCCTCTTTTTTAACAGTAATCTTTGAACTTTTGATTACATTACAAATTAATTTGCAAGTATCAATAATTTCACTCGGATTATATTGAGGAATATTTGTTGAGTATCCCGTACCAATACCAATTCCCCCATTTACCAAAATCATAGGAATAATAGGAATGTAATATTCGGGTTCAATTTGTTGCCCATCATCATCTTGATAGTTTAATATGATATTATCTTCTTCTTTGAAAATCATTCTAGTAAGTTTGGATAACAATGTGAAAATATATCTGGGGGATGATGCATCTTGACCACCTTGACAACGACTACCGAATTGACCATTGGGACTTAACAAATTGATGTTATTTGTTCCGACAAATATTTGTGCCATTCCTACAATGGCTTGTTGTAGAGATGCCTCGCCGTGATGATATGCTGAAACTTCACTTACATATCCCGACAACTGAGCGACTTTAATTTCATTAGTATAAAGTTTTCTCTTGAAACAAGCGTATAAAATCTTACGTGTGCTTTCTTTTAGACCATCGCATATATGATTAATAGAACGTTGCAAATCTCTGTTTGAGAAATGAATAAGTTCCTTATCAACAAACGATTTATAATCAACATTCTTTTTAGAGTAATCCAATACCCTATCTTTATCATAATCTTGAAGCCATAACTTTCTATCATCGGCTCGCTTCTTATTAAAAGCCAAATCAATTACTTCGTCTGCATTTTCATCATACATATATGTTACCTTTTTCATTTGTTTGAAATATTCCTTTGATTCCTGATCATTTGAAGTACCTAATCCCTTGTAATATTTGATTTTCCAATTACCAGTTTTCGCTTCACTAGTTTCTAACCAACGCTCGTAATCAGTCATATTATAAAACTCAATTACTTCTTTTCTGGAATTTGTAGCTTTAATGATGGGAGTAAGCATAGATGTTAGAAATCCAGAAATCTCATAGAGTTCATGCCACATACTTTGAAATATATTGAATATCAACCCCTTGATATGACTTCCATCATGATCCTGATCTGTCATAATCATAATAGAACCATAGCGTAACTGACTTACATCAGTATATTTTTTATTTTGCTCCAATCCCATAATCTTTTTGATAGCTGTAATTTCATTGTTATCTGAGATTTTTTGTAGAGTAGCATCTTTGACATTTAGAATTTTACCACGCAACGGGAACACACCGTACTTATCACGCCCAATTACACTTAGCCCAGAAATAGCCATAGTTTTAGCAGAGTCTCCCTCCGTTAGAATCAACGTGCATTCTGCGCTTTGTTTTGTACCAGCTAAGTTAGCATCGTCTAATTTGGGAACAATAATACGAGATATTTTTTTACCATCAGTCTTAACAAGCTTCTTTTTATCATAGAACTCTGTAATACTCAAAGCCTTGTCTACAATTCCTGATTTGTAAAGCTTATCAAAGAATTTATCACTAAGATCGCATTTTGAACCAAACTTAGCAACTGGTGTAGTAAGTGTTTCTTTACTTTGCGAATCAAAACTCGGATTTACGATGAGTGCCTTGACAAATACAAACAAATTATCTTTGATATGCTGTGATTTTACAGCCTTCTTTTTCTTTGCAAGTGTCATATCAACAAGAGTTTTTGTTATCATATTCGTGATATATTCAACATGTTTTCCACCCTTAATTGTATTAATGCCATTGACAAATGATAAATATTCAAATGAACCCGATGATGATATTGATGCCACAACTTCCCATCGCTGTCCAGATGATTCATATACAAACGGTTGCTCTTTTTTATCCAAGAATAATTCACAATACTTTTCAAAGTCTTTAATAGTAAGCTTTTCGCCATTAAAGTAAACAGATACATCCTTGTGTGTTGTAGCACAAGCATCAATAACCCGTCTATGAAATAATTTATAAATATCATCAGTTAATTTTTTGATACCGAATCTTTCATAATCAGGAGTAAATGTAATTTGAGTATATGGAGCTTTGTTACATGCTTTAACAGTAGGAGCTTCTTTTTCTGTCATATTATTACTAAATCTCTGTGTATAAATTTTCTTACTGTAATGATCAACTGTTTCAATAATAAATTCCTTTGAAAATATATTAGCTAATTTACTCCCATAGCCATTTTTACCTCCCCATATTTTCTCTTCTCCTTTATCATAATTTGTTGAAGTTAGCAATTCGCCGAATATAAGTTCGGGAACCCAAAGATTGCCATAACTACCATGTTTCCTGATATCAATACCGTTGCCGTCATTTAAAATCGTAATTACACCAGTAACTTTATCAATAGTAACTTTAAGAGTTTTGACATGTTTGATATCCGTTTTACCTTTTTCTTCTTCGGCTTTAAGTCGCATAGCATGATCAATAGCATTGACAATAACTTCGTCAAAAATTTTCAATAGACCGGGAATATATGTCAATTCATCAACACTCATTTTATTCTTAGTTTCATCATAAATATAACTGTTGATTTTTTGCGGTTCAATAGAACCAATATAAGTATCCGGTAAAGCTAGGATATGTTCGAGTAACTCATACTTTTTATACTTTTCTTCAACTGTTTTTACGGCTTGTGGCTTTGACATTGTAGTTCTCTTATTAGATTCTATATTTAAATATATCAATTTTTTATATACATATGCGATTAATTGAATAAAATAATTTGATTACACTAATATAGATAACAATGTCTGTATTAGAAATTAATAATTATGAATTATTTAACACAAAACTTAATGAAAATAGTATGACGGTTGTAGTTTTTTCTGCTGGATTTTGTAAACCATGCAAAGAAATATACCCATTTATCCAAGAACAAGCAGAAAAAAACACCAATATTACTTTTATAAAGGTAGATATTGAAGCGGGATATGAAATATCAGAAAAATATGATATACAAACAATACCTCATTTCAAATTTTTTAAAAACAATGATGAAATAGTTACTTTCTCAGGCGCAAATAGAACTAGTATTACTGATGCTATTAATAAATTAATAGAACAAGTTAATGATATTCAAAATATCGTTAGTGCGAAATTAATAGAATAATTATTTATTTTTATTATTTAGTCATATGTTTATTGTAGGAATACCAATAGAGTTAAAACCAAATGAAACAAGAGTATCATTAATACCAGAAGATGTTGCTAAACTTACAAATAGTGGTATAAAAGTTTATATACAAAATAATGCAGGAATTAATGCATTACATACAAATCAAGATTATCTAAATGTCGGAGCTGAAATATGCAATTCAATAGAAGAAATTTATAGTAAGGCGAATCTAATCGTTAAAGTTAAAGAACCGCAAGAAGAAGAATATAAATATATAAATTATAAACATACTGTGATAACATTTTTTCATTTTGCAAGCAATAGACCTCTTCTTGACCATATGGTAAATAATGAAGTAACTTGCTATGCTTATGAAACAATTAAGGTTTTCAATAGTGATGGTGTCGGATATTATCCCATATTAGCTGAAATGTCTAAAATCGCAGGCGAAATATCTATGATGGATGCGATTAAATTTATGTTTACCGATAATATTTACGATTACAATGCACAAATAGCAATATTGGGTGTCGGTAATGCGGGATTATCGGCTCTTAATATTGCAATAGAAAGTGGATTTAATAATATATGTTTATTAGATAAAGATTATCAAAAAATAGAAAAAATTAAAAATGATAATAGCAATATTATCAATATCTATGAAATGACAGATGAAAATGTTAATTTACTTGTAAAAAATTCTAAAATTATAATAGGTTGCATATATAATACCAGTATAGGTGGTCCAACCGAAAAATTAATAACTAACGATATGCTAAATAGTATGCAAAAGGGTTCTATAATTATGGATATAGCAATAGACCAAGGTGGTATTACGGAACAATCAATCCCTACGACAGTTACAAATAAACTAATAAATTATAATGGCATATATATATCATGTATTCCAAATATACCTAGTTATGTTCCAGAAAAAGCTTCAAAATTATTATCAAACTCCATAATAAAATATGTTTTATCTATTTGCAATAAAAGTACTGGTGATTATCCCGAATTAGATGAAGGATTTGGATTAAATGTTTATAAAAAAAACTTTTATATATAAAAAATAATTTATAATAAAATTAAAAGATGAAATGTTATATTAAGGCATTATTTTATATATTATTTATAAATAGCATTTATTCATATGAAATATCATTTCCCACCTTCAAAAAAAATATTGCTGTTATCAAAGATGCTAACATTAATAAACTAAACGATAAAGATATTTCAGATTTTAAACTATTATTTAAATCAGTACCAATGTTGTTATTTAAAAAACAAGACTTAGAACCAAAAAAATTATATGAGTTTTGTAAAAGCTTTGACAATAAAGCCACTGATAAAGTAATACATCCATTTAAATATTCACAAATAGATGAAGTACCACAAGTTGCTCTGAGGGGCCAAGGATATATTAAAGATTTTTATGGTATCAAAAATATTACATTAAAATATAGCGAGCCTTTCAAAAACACACTTGTATGGCATCAAGATATTGTAGGCCATGGTACAGATTTACCACCAGTCGTATCATCAATATATATGATTGAAACTCCCGAATGCGGGGGTAATACATTATTTGCAAGTATGGAAGATGCCTACGATTCTATGGAGTTTTTTATGAAAAAAAAAATAAAAAAGTATAACGTCATTTATTCGAATACACAAAAAGATATGATGAATTCGTATTTTGATTATACGGGAATAAATCGCGTTTCAAATGAAAAAACAGTAATTGCCGGTACAAGCATAATCACAAGAGAGCCTCTTATAGTTTATTCAAATAAAGATAACCGACGGAAATCACTGATGCTATCACCATTTAGATTTAATAAGTTTGATAAATTATCATGTGATGATAGTTTTGATTTATATAGAGAGATAATGTCAAAATATATATTAACTCCAAATAATATTATTGATATCAATTGGGAAAAAAAAGATTTATTAATATTTAATAATCGCAAATTAATTCACTCCTCAACTCCGGCGATTCAATATTCAAATAAAGTACGACTTTATTATAGCTGCTTTATTGGGACACGCGAACCCATAATTAGATGTTAATAATTATATAAATGAGTTAAAATTTCGGTGTATGTAGAACTAGAAACTATTTCACTACATATATCTGGAATAGATTTATTTTCTGTATCAATTATTATAATATTTTTATTATTTTCAATAGCATTATAATAAACTTTTTCATGTAGTTCATGGATTCTCTGTATATATTCTATTTTAATGTTTTTTTCTGATTCTCTTCCCCTCTTTTTTATTCTGTTAAAACACATCTCTGGGTCTGAACGCAAATAAATATATGCCGAGGGTTGCCACAAATCATCAGTTGTTTTATGTAATTTGTAAATATTATTATACTCTTCTGTGCTAATTGTTTTATCCTCGTGTGCCTTTTCTACAAAAACATTTTTAATAAAATACGGGCTTCTTTCCATAAGAACAATTACGTTGGATTTTTCTTGTATCCAACATCTATCTATCCATACTTTAATCTGAAAATTATAAGTGCTATTATTACTATCGTAAATATTTTTTAAATTTTCTGTCCAGCTGTCAACGGGTTCAATATCAATCGCTGTTTTATAATTTTTATGAAAATAATTTAAAATACTCGTTTTGCAACTACCTATATTACCATCAATAGTTATAATCGGCATTTTTTTTATATTAAATTATATAATTAATTTTTATATATCATTTTTTTACAATCTTGCTATTCATTAATTTTTTAACGGTTGATAATGTTAATTCCTTGCCTTTTGATTTTATCAATTTGATAATGATACCATTTAGAAATAATTCTAATTTATTACATATAATTTTTAAGGATGCTTTTGTTATTTTAACTTTAAAATGTTTGAAAACTTTTGCTAATTTAACTTTTAATATTCCGCTTACTTTTTTACATTTAGTTAATTTAAATGAAGAAGGGTGTTTTCTAAATTTAGCACCACCATCTTGAATATTGAAAGTGGAATGTAACGCAGGTCTCACTATATTTTCATTGAAATTTATATTCATTATGTCGGAACCTTGATTTTCTTGCTTATACATGGGCTCTTCGCCTCCAAAAAATGCTAATGTATTGAAAGCACTTCCCCCACTCATGCATTTATTTTTGCTAAAACATAAAGTGGTAATATATTTATTTATAAATACCATATGTTTATCTAATATTTTCTTAACACCGGCTTTTAATGATATTAATGCAGCAATAGCAACAAAATTAAATATTACCTTATCAATATATTTAGATAATAGTATTATTATTTTATCTTGATTCTTTACCTTTTTTTTAGATTTTATGTGATTTAAAATTTCGTTCGCACAATATTTTATTTTTTGACAATTAGACATATACATTTACTACTATATAAAATGAAAATAAATATATATAATAAGAAGAATGGAATACTTTAATCAAGATAATCCTATATCCGAATTAATAAACGGTAGAGTTAATGCTACTGATAATAGTTATAAGGTCAAGCAAGGTATAGATAAAGCAACAGAACATCAAACAAATATTATATCTCGCAATTTAAATTGCACAGGTGTATCAAAATTATATTTTTCAATGGAGAATATTGATATTTTACAAACTGGCATTAGAAATAAAATATTAAATGATACTAATGGTCAATATAGTATTGGGAGACAAAAAGATAATGAGCTCAAAATTGTGATGAGATCTATTTATTTCCAACATGCTAAAAATCAATCTACAAATATAACACAACAAGTATTGGAATTAAATACGCGCGTAATTGAATGGTGTGTTCCCGAAATAATATCGAATATAAAACAATCGCAGCAATATATTAAAGATATCACTACATTGCCAGTGCCTCTTGAAAGATCTGTTTCACCTTCAATGGCCGGGTTAAAATATCTTGATGTAACTAATATTAATTATATAATATAATATTATAGAAGTATAGATATAATATATGAGTAGTTACACGGACACAGCATGGTTTTATGACTCCGAAAGTACTGGAAATGATCATCGAACAAATAAACGTTTTGTGCCAAATGAGAAAGAATTAAAGTTATTCAAAGAGGAAAAAAGTAATATGTATAAAGGAACATGGATGATATGTTTAGTATATGGTATTTCCGCGTTGACATTACTTGGTGTCGTATTTTTAACTGAATGGGGGAAAACATATGTGTATGAAAAATTCTTACCAGCAGTATTAACTTTCGTTATTGGTGCAATATTTATAATAGTATATTTATTATTCTCTATATTTGCTTTGCAGCCGCGTAAAATAGGAAAAGGATTTGATACAAATACGTCGTGCCCTGATTATTGGAAATTAAAGAAAGTTGATTCAGACCGAAAAGATTCTATTATAGCCAATAATGCTAAATATGATGCTGACTCTAATTGCGCACCTTCTGATTCAGAGGGACCTGGTTGTGACCTAACAATAAATAATAATGACATATATCATGTAAAAAATAGAGACAATAAATCAATCGTAACAAGAGACTCTAAGAATATAAATTATAAATGTGTTCCCGACCCTAATGTATTTGGTAAAACAGATGTCTATAAAAATATGAAAGAAAAATTGAACAATAAAGATGAAACATATTTTGCCAATACATACGCGAATTCTGATCATAAAACTGTTGCTATATCAAGTGTTCTAGGGGGGTCTGGGGATGCAAAAACCGACGCTGATAAAGAGACTCACCGCAATCAATTAAAACTCAACAACAAATTTTTATATAAAAATGCAAAAGAAATAGGTTATGGAACCGATAAAGATGGAAAATATATTAAATCCCATCAATATATTGAAGGGGTTGATGCGAGTAATAAATTGCTAAAATATGCTAGCTTATCTGGTGCTTATAAAAGTAATTGGAAACGTACCCCCGCACACATGACCGCGGGTTCAAACAATACACCATTCCCAGGCTCTTTGTTTGTTGATGTAAACAAACCCTATGAAAAAAACCCGTTGATATGTAACGAAATATATCCAGGTTTATTGGATGATTTAGAAGAAGAAGAAGGAGAAGATAAATTAAAATGCGAATTAGCTAAAACATGTGGTATATCTTGGAGTAAATTAAATTGCGATTAAAACGCATAATTCTTACATATTCCGAATGTTTTTCTATGAAAATCGGTTATTCCGTGCTTATGAATAGCATCAAGATGCGATTTAGTTCCATAACCCTTATTTTTTTGTATATCATATAATTTTAATATTTCATTTGTTATTACAAGTTCTTTAATATATTTAGTATGATAATCCTTTGCCAATATAGATGCGGCTGCTATTGTTAAATATTTTGAATCTCCTTTGGGTACACATTCAAATTCTATCATATCGTTATCATATCCAGGTGGGATATATGGTTTAAAATTAGGACCATCAATATATAAATATTCAATATTGCTCTTTTTATATGCTGTATCAATTGCTCGGTGCATAGCCTTGATTGTCGCATTTAATATATTAATATCATCAATTTCTTTTATAGAAGCTTCACCAATTCCATATGTTATACAATGTTCTTTGATATAGTTTGCAAGGAAATCACGTTTTTTTTCGGATAGTTTTTTTGAATCTTTAATTTGTTTATAATTATCATCTGGGAATTCAGATGGTAATACGACACACGCCGCTATTACAGGACCAATAAAAGTACCTCTTGCGACCTCGTCAACACCCGCTACTATTCTGGTTTTATCTGGTAATATATATTGTGTATCGGTCATATCTTTAAAATTAATGCGTTTAATTCTTTAAATATAATATATTTTATAATTATGAAGGTAAATCATTTTTTCATATTTTCATACCCTCTTGGCGTAATTGGATAACGCGTTCGACTTCTAATCGAAAGATTGTGGGTTCGAGTCCCATAGGGGGTATAAAAATATTATTATATATATTATTAATATGTGTATCTTGGCGTGTAATCTATTTTTTAGAATATATGATTGTTGTATATATCACATTAAAAAATATAATGATGATTGCAAAGAAGAGCAAGAAATGCAATCTCTATTGAATGAAAATCCGTATTATGCGTTAGAATAGTATTTATTTTTTCATGGCACAAAACATTTTACCATTACCAAAATTATCACCAATATAACAATGATGTGTGTTTTTCATGTTTTCTATTATATTATTAATGTAAGATTCATTATCTATATTGTCAAAATCTTCAACTGGTTGTGGCCAATAAATTATTAATATTCTTTTGAAATTTAATAAATATTTAGCGAATTTCTCATGTGTTTCTAAATCAGTTTCTGTTAATGAATAAGTTGCTATAAAATTTATATTTGGCAAGTTTACTATACATTTTTCGCTTTCATTTTGGTTACATGGTAAAAGATTAGTTCCTTTAATTATTTCATTATTTTCATCGTCCAATATATATTTTGTTTTAATATTTCGTTTATCTATAAAATATTTCTGTAAAATTACCATCAAAGGCAAATCGTATATAATATGTTTGCCTTGAAAATTTAAATTGTTTAGTACATCGGCCATTTGCCCTGTCCCTCCACCAAATTCAAATATAACTTCATCTGATTTTTCCAAATCTAACTGTAATTTATTAACCAATATATATATTGACCATACTTGTGCTACTCTATCAAGTTGTACATTATCATATAATTTAACTCCTATTGGACCATAATCATTATTGGATAATGCCGTTTTATAAAATATACATTCTGTATTTTTTTTTAATATGTTTAATTGTAATTTATTTTGCAGACTATCTTCGGGCCAAATGAATATATGTGGTTTAATTTCATTTACTCTAAATAAGTCTATGTTTTCATTCTCTAAATAATATCTAAGAGTTTTAGTCATATCATCCCACCCCCCAGATGATTTAAAATTTTTATAAATAATTTTGCGTATAATATCTTTCATAATCATTAAAGTACTTAATATGTTATTTTTTAAATAAAAAATGATTCTATATGATAATTATCATATATTATCATGATGCGCAATAGCATAGTTGATGATATAATTCATTACGAAGACAATATTATTAGTAATCTAATAATAGATTATCTTGATGCCTTAATTGTTAACATTACACAACTCTTATTGTTGATATTGTTATTCGCTTTGTTTATACTTATTAATGCTTTTGTTAGGATTCATTATACATATAAGTAATAAATATATATTTGTAATTATTAAAAATGGTCAAAGTTTTGGTTTTATATGTGTTTCATAAGTTTGATGACAGTGTTGATCATTTTTTTAAACATTGTATTTTTCGGGATGAAAATATTGATTTTTTAATTATAGCCAATGACATAAATTTTAAATTTAATTTAGTAAACCTACCAGAATATGTAATGACTATGGTTAGAAAAAATATAGGAAGGGATTTTGGCGGATGGAGTGAGGGATTATTGAAGGACCAATTATATGAAAAATATGATAAATTCATTTTTGCTAATTCTACCATTATGGGTCCTTTTATAAAAGATAACACAAGATGGACTGATTATTATATTAATGGATTACAAGACAATATTAAATTATTCGGAAGCACAATAAATAACGCTTATCATTCACATGTACAAACATATATATTCAGTTTAGATAAAGAAGCACTCGCTTATTTAATTGAAATAGGTAAATTTTCTATAACCAAATATCTACGTTCTGCGCGAGAAGCACAAAATAATGAAATATTAATATCAAAAGATATTACGGATAAAGGTTGGAATATTGGATGTTTATTAAAATGCTATCAGGGGATTGATTTCACTTTTAAAAATAAAGCTAAAAAAGATTATGGTGACAAATTACATACGGATATAATGTACGAAAAATATAGAAATGTGTTATGGAATGAATATGAAGTGGTTTTCATTAAAGGCAATCGCATTAAAGTTACATCATCATTGATACGTTAGCTACTAATACAATACATAATAGTACAAGATAACAATATATTATTAGTAAGATGTTATCTGTATTTATATTAATAACTGAATTATCGTCTTTTGTTTTATAGTTATCTAGAAAGTTTTTATAATCGGATACATTATAAAATCCATAAACTATTGTAAGCGCTAACATTGATAATCCAGTTAGTCTTATAACATTTTTACTGTTTTCATCATTGTAAAGATTAGTTTGCGTGCTAGCCAATAATGCAAATGATACTCCTGATGCTGTAAATAATGTACGATTTACGGATTCAAATATTGCTGTTTTCGCGAGTAATATATTATTTTCAATTAATATCATTTTACTTATTAATAACATATTATTTTACCTTGTTTGTAATTAATGCTAACCCCGTAAATATTAATAATATACCTATGAATTGGTATATATTAATAGTTTCGTTAAAATAATAATAAGATAATAGTATTGTAATAACAGGGTAACATGCTATAATAATTGTGCTAATATTTGTTTCGGTATCTTTAAATAATAATATATAGTTGTATTGACCGTAAAAATATACAAACGCGGCTGTTATAAATAAAATAGTTGCGTGGAAACATTTATCATTTGATTTTGTTATTTTTATTATATCATTCTTAACGGTTTTATAATTTTCACCATAGAGTAGCAATGAAAAGCAAAAAAATACAATTATTAATTTAGTTAATATTAATATTGTTAGCGAATCTATATCAATCAATAACAAACTTTTATATAATACTGGTAAAATACCAAAAGACGCAGCTGCGATGATATGGCTAATCATTTACTATAATCACATATTATATTTTACATGATATCTATATTTTTTTAAAAAGAGTACATAATTAATAAAATCTCTTGAAAATCTAAACATTTATAAAATCTCTAAGAAAATCAAATTATGTACTCTTTTTTTGTCTAGGATTAATTTGTATCATTAAATCCAAAAATTGATTTTAAAAAAGTATAGAAACATTACAACATGAACTCTGATCTTGTACTAGAACTTATCTTCGACAATGAAAATTACTTCACTGACCTTGAAGTTGGAGAAGCAAAGATGCTTCTATGCACCTGCAAACCATTAAGTGAAAAAAGCTATATTACAACCCCCATTGAATTAGATAATGGTAGGGAATTATGTAATACTATATATAATATTATTCGCGAAAAGATAATAAATGCAAAATATAAAGTGTTTAAAAACGGTAATAAAGATGAAATAACTTATGATATTGGTTTCTCTAATATTGCTAATGACTATTATAAGCTATCGGATATTGCAAAGGAAGAAGTGCATCGTATCATTTTATCAGATTATTTGGAATTTCTAAAACCGTGTGCTATTTATATGGCAGAAAAGGAGGATATTATAATGGCTCAAAATTACAATAAACTTTTGGGCATTATTGACATTAATGTAGATTACGAAATAATAGAAAAACATAGAGAATGTGTTGAAGAGTTTGGAGAATATGAAGAATATTACATCCAAAAAATGGTGGACATACACAAAAACTTTTAAAAAATGATATATGTATTATTTGTATTTTTATATTTAAAATATGTACAAATGTGTTATGAAAACTAATATTAGCGAAGCTATCTATGATATTAGTGAAGCAATATACAAAGATATGTGTAGATATAATTGTGATAAAAATGATAGTGATAGTGAACTAAATGAAATAATTAACAATTGTGTTGATAATCATTGTGATTATATGACTAAATATGAATTAAATAGGACAATGTTAGAGTATGGAATTGATAATGCCGTAAATAAATATTCAGTTGATAAGGACCTTAATAAGATAGGTTCTGATAAATTCTCAAAAAATATTGTTAAAAACCTTGTCATAAATTCATACGAAATTGCTATATAAAAATATAATCCTTTTCATAATTATTGTCTATAACAAGCTGATTCTTTATTTTTGTTATTGTATTTGTATCGTATATATTATAATATATATTATTTATTTTTATTAATTTAACACCATTGCGCGATTTATAAATAGGATATTTTGTATCCAATAACTTAAAAGATTCTTTTGTCAGTATCTTTACATTTTTACCCATATATTTCTATTTATTTAATTTTTATTTTTTTTATACTAGCAAAATAAAAATTGATAGTCGTATATTTATATAAAGAATATACAAGATACATATAAAATAATGAACGTTTTCCTACCCAAGAACCTCGACATCAACAAAATCAAGTATTCCGAGCTCAAAATAATGAAATCGGGTGCTAAATCAGTTTATCTTAATTATGCCTCATCAAAGATTAATATTCAAACTCCTGTTATGAATATTCCTTATGGTGTTAATGATAATCAAAAGTTCATTAAAGATGACCCCAAGCGCAAAGATGAACCCCCTAAATATGATATTACAGTATCATTCAAGGGTATTGATGAGAATCCTAAGATCAAAATCTTTCATGATAAAATGAAGGAGCTTGAAGAAAAAATTATTGAAGATGCTTTTGCTAATCGCCTTGCTTGGTTTAAGAATAATTATGGTGGAAATAAAGATACCGTATCTAATATGTTTACTCCAATTATTAAGCACGATAAAGATAGAGAAACGGGTGAAATTGCTAACAAATATCCACCAACATTCAAGGCCAAGATTCCTTATAATCCTCTTGAAAGCAAGTTTGAATTTGATGCTTATGATATGGACAATAAGGAAGTTGATTTTACCGAATATGTTAGTAATCTTAAAGGTGGGCGAGCTCAATTTATTATTCAGCTAAATGGAATTTGGTTTGCTGCTGGTATGTTTGGATGTAGTTGGAAGATTGTATCTGGTAAGTTTCAACTATCTAATTCGGCAAAGCCAACATTTGTTCCAGAGAGTGACGATGAAGTAGTTGAAGAAGAAGATGATGATGACGATGATATTGAAGTAGATACTGATGCTATTAAATCAAATGAAGAAGTTAAAAAAGCAGAAGAGGAAGAAGAAGAAGCAGAAGAAGCAGAAGAAGCAGAAGAAGCAGAAGAAGCAGAAGAAGAAGAAGCAGAAGAAGAAGAAGCAGAAGAGGAACCTGAGCCACCTAAACCAGTTAAAAAGGTACCCGTTAAAAAGGCTGCGAAAAAATAAATATTTAAATTAATAATTCATTATATATATTACTTATTTTTTTATAGTATAAATAATATTAAACTTATTATAATAGCCATAATAAATCTACCCAAAGGCAATGGTTCGTTATAATCTTCGTCAAATAGCTCAATATTATTTGATATTAATTTAGCTATCATTTCAAGTATTTTATATGCGATAGGTAATGATAATATAACAAAAAATAATCCACCATAAAATGCTGTTTTAAATTTACATATATAGTTATCTATAATGCTATCAAATTCTTTTTTTGGTTGTTCCATTTTGGGCGGAGTGTAAACAAAATCAGGAGTATAATTAATATTGTTTTTATATGTATTCATTTATTACATATATTCTACATAATAATATAGTAAAAAATTATTTGGCGATTCCGTATAATTATTATTGAATATTGAAAATACATTTGATATTAAAGATGTTGTATTTATTCCTGACATCCACGTTGGGATATTGTCATAGAAATCATTAGAACACATCGCAAGAGATTTTATAAAATTACAACATAATATATATAAATCTTCCTTACATTCCTTTAACATCTTAATACCGTCTTTACAAAAATCAAATACAGTATTGCTATCTGATATATTATTGAAATATTTATTACTTTCTTCAATTTCCAAAGAAAAATCTTTAAAATATTTTACTGTCTTTAATATATCATCTATTGACATTTTATTTAACCATTCCGGGCTATTATAAAACCCTCGCCTTTCTAATTCAATTGATAAATCTGTAAACGCATGCATATTATTATCCCATCTATATCCTAGTTTCCTTGGTATAATATTATTATATTCAATGAATTTACCTAATTTCCATATAATATCATCAGATAACTTTGTTCTGGTATAAGGATTATATGGTTCCTTTTCTTCGGCTTTACATGTTTTAATAAAAAAATCCAATTCTACTACATCAAAAGCATAACATCCATCAATATCATTAATTATAAATAATCTATTTTTAGGAATACTATTAATATCTTCGCATGAAAACAAATCGTCTGTATTTATAATAGCATCACTATCTATATCTCGCGATAACAAATAAAATTTATATTTATCTTGTATTATTTTTATCTTGTGTTTATTCGGTATCTTATATGTTTTCTCATTTAATTCATGTAAAAACTCATATAGCTCTTTTTTTTTATATCTTTTTTTTTGTAAATATTTTTTACATATTAATAATAGTATTTTATAAGGCATAATCTTTAACATTTCAATAAAGAGAAATCCGGGTTTTTCTTCTTCGTAATCTATTTCATTAATATTATCTGTAATATATTTATAGAGATTATATATATCATTCATTGTTATATGTGTTTTTGCTCCAAAAATTTTATGATATATTTTATAGATTATGATGTTATTATCAGCATGAGTTTTACAAAATACTGAATTTTTCTTAGAATATTTCTTACAAACTTTAAAATTCCTTTTATTTCTGCAAATACATTTCATGGTATTTGCCATATAAGTATTATTTAAAGTAATATATTTTTTATTTATATAGTTGCCGGGTATAATAAACCCGCATTTACATAACTATTATAATCATACAGTTTATCATTTAACATAACATATTTGATACCATCTTTACTAACAACAGTCCCTTTATTTTTTCGTGTTTTTTGATATTTTTGATGTTGTTGAATTTTGTTATCAGATATAATATGATCGGTATAAGATAATTTATTTTGATTTATATTGATCGGCCAATTATAACATTTATAACCATTCACGAGAGGCTTATTCTTCTTTGCGTGAATAACACAATCTATTGAACTGGATTTTAACATATTTAAAAATACATTTACTAAATTTTCTTTTTTTTGTGCTAGATGCAATATATGTTCATCTGTTGTTAATTCATTATCTTTCTTTCTTAATGTTGGATTATTTGCCAATTGTTCCTTTGTTAATTTCATAATATACATAAATACTTCTACATTCTGATCTTGTTTGGGCAAATTAACGTGACTGCATGTTCTTACCGCACGACCGATGACTTGATTTATTCTTACAGAGTTCCAGAAATATTCTGTTATCAATACTCGTCTTACATTTTTAAGCGATATTCCCTCTGCACCAGACTGTGTTATCATCATCGTTTTTACCAATTTTCCATATCTCTGATCTATACTATCTATATTACTAAATTGCATACGAATATTATCAGGCAATAAAGAAAACTCGCCATTAAATAAATTCATTAATATATTTGTTTTAGTTCTATCAGCATTAAAAACAACATATCTTTTTCCATCATATTTTTTATCAAACACATCAATATCTTCTAATATATATCCGAACTCTTCATTCTTTACAACATTAATTTCTACATATCCATTTCTATTCATAATAGCTTTAAGAACTCCTAATCCCTCTACCATACGAAATTGCGAATATACCAATACTGTTCCAGGTGACTGATTCATATCTTTTAGCATTTCTGCGAATTTTGGACTATAAAATTTCATTAAATTATCTATTTCTATTGCATCGCTTTTACCTAATTTATCCATAGCATCGTCAAGTTGTTTTTCATATTGTGCTGCAACAACCTTATTAATCTCCTTTTTATCAACTTCATCCGGTTCATCATCATCATCTTCATTTTTAACTAATTCTTTCTTCATTACCATACGTATATCTTGTGGGAAAGCACGTTTTATATTATCTGGAAATACAAAATTACAAACCATTCTACTAAACGCTCTATATACGGAATTAACATCTGCGCCTCCCTTGTTACCAAAACGTTTTTTGCGGTCATCCATTTCCATTTCTTTTCGTCTTACATCAACATATTTACTTAATTGATGCCCGGTCATGTTAAGATATTTAAACTTAGCCGGTAACATTGTGGGAAAAAATTCAGAACCCGTGGTTTTATAATAACTTAAAATACCTAATACACGACGTTTAAACAAATCCTCGTTTTTAACCTTTATATTTTCGGGATCAGAATCATCAACAAATAACTTATCAAAATCCTCTTTAATATTTGGTAGCGAATAATAATTATGTAATTTGCTCTTAATGGATATTTTAATATCAGTTTTATTTAATGCTTTTATAATATCATTAATCATACCAGTTTCATTTTTACCCCAGGCTTCTTTTTTAATATCCGATAAGTCTTTTGAATTGCGAACAAAATCGTTTGTAAGCAAAACAATATTTATACTTGTTTTGTCCAAATAAACTTCATCAACATATTTATATAAATTATTGTCACTTAATGTTTTAATAATAGCTTCTTTGTTTGGAGGTTTGGAAGATTTTAAAAGTTGTAACTCATAAGTATTCATAGGACCTCTTATTAAATTAATTAATGTAGCAATTTCATATGGTTGATTAATTATTGGTGTACCAGATAATAATACCATTTTGATATTTTTTGCTGTCATCATATGATTATATATAGAGCGAGCGAGACGAGAACCATTTACTATTCTACTTATAAAATTATGTATTTCGTCAATTATTATAAAAGTATCATCAAAGGGGGATTTTCCCAAATCTTTTATCATTTTTGCGGTCAATCCATTATAATTAATAAAAGTATAACGATTTCTAATAATATGCCCTATCGTTATATCAACAATTTCTTTGTATTTACTTGGTATTTTTGAGTACTTTGTTTGTTCTATTACTATTTCTGCACCATCGATATCATTATCATATAATGGTACCCATACATGACCGTCTTTTTTAACAATCTTATCAGTAATGGCGTATTTATTAAGCTTTTTCATCATTTCTTTATTTGTTTTTATAACTTTTAGTAATGTCCATGATTTTTTCAAGTTTAATCCGGTCGTAGATATCTTCATTAATTCATTTTCATAATTTTGTGACAAAGATGCTGGTGTCATTATAACAATTTTCTTTTTATTGATATAACCTTCTGCTGCTGCAATAGATGCTGCTGATTTACCAGAACCTAATTCATGATAAAGTAATATACCTCTATACGGACTATCAAATTGCATATAATCTTTTATAATTCGTTGTTGTGGAAATAAAGATATTGTTTTAATATCTATATCACAGCTATCTCCTTTGCATTCACAAGATTTGTCTTTAACTTTATTATCATATTTGGATGGATGAAATGTATTATATATATATTTATTAAAACCAACACGATTAGGTAATATCCATTCGCTTGGCTTTACTTCAATATCCATATCTTCTAATATAATAATTTAAATTAATAAAAAAATAATATAATGTATAATATAGTAAATGATTAATATTGATAAATTATTGGATAAATGCGAGTCAATGACTTTATTATGTACACGTACGGCTACATATTGGAGCTATATTAAAATGGCATTTAATATACCACTTGTATTTACAAACTCATCTTTATGTATTATAAATAGTATTAGTACTGATGCTAATACTGTTAAAATCCCAAATATAGTTGTAAATGCAATTAGTGTTCTAATCATATCTTTGTCTAATAATATTAAAGCAAGCGAAAAGTTTGAAATATTTAAAAAATTATCACAACAATTTATGTTATTATCACAAGAAATAGAATCATTAGATCATAATGATACAAATATTAACGAACAAATAAAAGTAATAAACGTAAAATATGAAAATTTAATACAAGATTGCTCATTTGAAGATATTCCTCAAAAACATAAAACTAATGTGGGTAAGTTATTTGGTAACGCAAATAGATATTTACCAATACAATTAAATGGCACAATCGGAAATAATATAGTAAAAAGAAATATTACTATGAATAATATAAATCAAGGTAATATTAATACAAAAAATATTAATAATTCAACATTACAATCTACAATAGACTTGGAAGCCAATTTAGGGTCTGTATAAATTAACTATATAAAAACCCCATATCATCATACATCATACTTTCGTCATCAGTATCTTCATCAATTGCAGATAATTTATTTTCATTCTTCTCCTCATTATCGTACATATCATTAATATTACCACCAATGTCATTATTTTCGTCAATATCCATCAAATCATTTTTTATACCTGCTTTTTTAAGATTACTAATAAGTTGATTATCATCAACCGTTTTATCATTTAATATGCTAAGCTTCTTTTGTTTATTTTCTTCTCTTTTTTTATTTATAAACTCTATATTTTCTTCCATTGTTGGAAAAGTAGATATTCTAAAAATATCAATCAAATATTTTAAATTATTTTTCGCACTTAATTCAACAAATCCATTTGGTAATTCTACTTCTGCGCGCAAAATACCATTTTCTACACTTTCTGGGCTAAATGGCAAGCATATTACTCTACTTAATATATATGAGTTAATTCTATTAATATCCACTATCACATCATCGTTTACTACTTTATTTAGTTTATAAATATCTCTTAGTATATCCTTAATATATTTTATAGAATTATCAACTAATAAATTAATATTATCATCTTCATAAGCATTTTTATATGAAAATAAAATAGTACATATTTTTAATAAAATCTGTTTCATATTAATTTTATTGGTAATAAGGTTATTTAAGATTTCCTTATTATTTATTCTAGCAGTTTTAGTAAGAATATTTATATTGTTTTCAATTAATCTATTAATATTTTTAGAATTATCTTTTAATTCATCAATAATTTTGTTTGGTAATAATGGATTTCTATCATACATAGTTTCTAACCAATCAATAACAATATCGTCATCATTCTTAATATTGTAAATATAATCATCAATTTCAATAATATTTATATTATCATCTTTCATTATTTCATCTTTTATACCATCCAAATTAGGAACGTATCTCAAATCTCTTGCCACATTTGTTGCACGATTATTTGAATAAAATCTCTTAATAGCAATTAAATCTTTTCTCCCGGCTTTAACTAAATCACCATCAGTTTCAAATGTATCGTCTATTCTTTTTAAACAACATCCCACGAGATATTTATGTATTTTTTTATAATTTACACCAGGCATATATATAAGGGCATTTATAAAATCCCTTTCTAATTTTTCCTTATTTCCTTCTTTATAACTTTTTAACAGATTCGCTTTTTCTTTTAAACCACGTTCTATCTTTTTTTTATCAGTATTCAAATCATGTTTCTTTTTAAGTTCAATTATAATATCATTATATTTATCTGAAATTATCTTTTTAATTTCATCCGATATATTATTAATGTCTATACCATATTCATTATCATCTTTGAAACCTTCTAATACACATTCTAAAATATATGGGAGAATGCCGTTTTTGGCATTATTTAAAGGCGCACCATATAGATACCATTTATCTATAAAAGCATTATTTAGATAATTATCATTAATCATAATTGTATTATTTAATATTTTTTCTTGCAAATTAACAATCCAAAATGATATAGCAAGAGCAAACATACTATTGAATGTTTTTAAATATTCTTCATTAATCTCATATATAATTTTAGTTATATTGGGATCCTGGTCTTTGATAATTCCTTCAATTATCATAACTGATTTTAGTTTAGAAAAATCCATGATTGCCTTATGTTCAACATCTAATCCTACTTCGTCAAACGCTCTTTTATATCTGTAATATTTTGTAGGGACACTTTTGTAATATTTAAAAAGCTCATTGCATAATAATTCATAATCTAATTCTAGACACGATATTGTACTTATATTACTTATTAATATTAATACTATACGTAGGTATTCTATAAAACCTTCTTCATTTTTGTAATTAATATTTTTCAAATACTTATCGAAATTATTTATAGCCTTATTTGTATAAATATTTTCATCTAAATCATTTGCTATGTTATCTATATCTTCTATATCTATTCTTTCATTTATAAACTCGTCATCTATACCACCTTCATAGTTATCTCTATCAGCGCCTTCTTTTATTTCTTTTGCTTCACGATAAGATAATAAATAGTTTTTTCCACCCTTATCATAATCAAATAAATGATCTTTTGAATATTCAAATAAGATTTTCATATATTCATGTTCATCTATTATGTTCTCAACGTTTTCGTGAGTATTTATAATGTTTGTTATAGCATCAATACCTTCATTAATATTAATATTTTTAAGGGAAGTTCTTATATTTTTAAGTATTTCGTCAGGGTTAGCATCATTAAAATGGATTGAATTGATAATATTATGCACATTAATTGTTTTTATATCAACTAATTCGTCTGATATAATATTATTCACACGGTAGTCTTCGAGAGAGTCTTTAAGATTAGCTAAAAAGTTTAGTGTCTTTTCATCAAGTTTAACTAATTTTATAGATGAAGATAATTTTTCAAAAAATGTTAACTTTTTATTAATAATATCACTCTTTTTAATTTTGTATGCTCTATTAAAATTCTTGCGTTCTTTTTCATATTTTGTTAGACCTTTCATATGTTCGCATAAAATTTCAAAATCTTTATCATTTATAAAATCCAATGAATGTCCGAATCGTTTAAAAACATTATCAATATTGCTATAATCAAGAGCAAAGCAATCTTTGAGATATTCAATTATATCATCTATTTTTGGTGTCACATCTTTAACTAAATTAGCAACATTTTTGTATTTAGCAGAGTATACTTTTCTAATATTTGTTGTATTTTTAAGGTGTGCTGCGATTTTTGTATATATATAATCATTAACAGTAGATACTGGTATTTTGTAATATGCCGATAATATTGGTAAATTCACATCATCGATGGGATAAATAGGGTAATATACTGGATAATCTTTTTCATAAGGCTCTATCATAGCATTTATGCGCGATGAAGGTTTAAATTTTAAATTTTTAGAATTACTGTCGTATTTAATTGAAAAAAAATATCTATTCTTCGCTTCTTCGTGCTTAATCGTATCTAATCTTGTTAGTTTATTAAAATTAGCAACATCTTCACTTAATTCATCCCATAATAATACGTTATCTACCTTTTCTGCTTCTGCTTCAAATATATAGTTGTCATAATTAGCTAAATTACCATTTTCACTTTTTTTATAGTCTAAAATATCATAAAATAGTTGTGTTACTGATTCGGATCGTTTTTTATTTTGAAACATTTCATGTAAATTCTCATAAATATCATTACGGGATAATGCAATAAAAAAAGGGTTATCTTTAATGATTTCATCTAAACTTAATATTTCCAAATATTCAATGTCATCTATTTCTTCATCTTCAATAGTATAAATATTATTTTCTATTTCAATAGACATTCAAGATATCGCTTTCTCTTTTAATACAAAGATATATAAAATAATTATATTTTACGAAATGTTATTTTCAATTGAGAATTTATTCCAATTAATTTTAATATTTGACAAAGTATCTATGATGTCTTTACAATTAGCTTCAAAGAATGATATCACAGTCTTCTCTTCTGTAACATCTTCTAGTGTAATTCTCACAATCATTAATTGTTTTAATGGATGTGGGCAAATATAACCAGCATATACACATGTTGTATCATTAAATTTATTTTTTTCACGAATATATTTATTATGTAGAAATGATTGAATAATATTCCCTATCGTATCATCCTCGTTTTCAATAATAAATTCATAACATCCTTCTATATCTTGAAATTGTTGCAATTTAATTTTTGTTGAAGCATCCAAATTAACTAATTCTTGTCTAATATTATTTAGTTTTTCAATCATTATATCTAATGATTTAGGTATCAAATATTTCGGCCCTACGTTAATATTAATGTATTCTATATCAAATCTAAATTTGTTAGGGTCACCATATTTATTTTTATAATAACATCTTTCTTTATCTAAAATATTATCGTATTTTGATGCTTCTGATGGCTCTTCAATAAATGTAAAATTAGATAATGATACAGGGTTAAAAGATGCGTTATCTCGTGCTGTTCTTTTTACAACATTTGCTTTAAAATGTAAATGTTCACCTGGTCTTAATCTAGTAATTAGAATAGTATCATTAGATACTTTATTGGGTGGAAAAAGCTCTTTTAATTTTTTTTCAGACAACTCTTCGTCATTCATAGTAGCTTTAATATCACTTGTTTTAACATTTAGCGTTTTATTACCATCATTATTTACATTTAACTCAATCTTCAAACTATTATCCTCGTATATTTCAATTTCTTCTTCTGTTAAACATATTGGAATAAGGCCGATGCGGTGTATAATAAATTCATTATGTAAGGCACCTGTATTTGTAATAATATTAACTGTTGGTTCATCCTTATCTAATTTTTCTCCAATCACTCCTGGAATTGGGATATCCGTAAGAATTGTGCGTCTTAAACCATTCACAATAGCTAAATCCATATTATTTATTTCAAAACTATGTTTATTTGTAGGGTCTTTAATATCAAAGGTATACTTTTCAAACATTCTATCCTTACTTATATATTAATAAAATCTATATCTTATATATATCAATTTTTAAATAAAAAAACAAATTATTTTTTAATTTTATTAATCATAGATTTTAGATTATTAAGAGTATGTACTCTTACTTGTCTTCTTTTTTCTAGTAATTTTTGCCCATCATTTGCCTTTATTTTTGTGTTTTTTTTTTTTATAATTTTATTAATATGGTTTTGTAATTTATTGATACTCTTATTATATTCATTCGCTTTTTTAAAGTCTACCTTAAAATCACTTTGATATTTACTCAAATGTTCTATTTTATTATGTTTAATACATTTTTGTTGTTTAGTAATATTTAGCAATAGTTTCTTTTCCAATGCACATTGCTTTTTTATTAGTGTTTTTGATAATTTAATGTTATCACCAAGAGTTTTTCCACCACCAACCTGTATATTTTTCATTATATTTGATATTTTATTATTTAATTCTTTTTGCACATCTAATCTAATTTTATTTTTATCAGTTTGTATACCAATTTGTTCTAATTGATTGTTTAAAATTGAATATCCACCTTTTTGACACGAAGTATTATGATTATTTATTAATTCTTGTTGATTAGCCTTTATATTATCATAGAAATCGCTAATATAATTAGTAGAATACATGTTATAATCTATTATAAAAAAAGAATTTAATTAATATTAAGATTTAGTTACTATTCCATATATCACTAATATTATTATTAATATCATTGGTAATGTTGATAATACTGTAACTATCCAACTCCATAAATGGCATTCGCCTGTTGTTAAACATGTTATATTATATGCAGTTATTAATATCAATAATAAATATAACAGGTATCCAAACATATATAACCCGACGCCTTCCAAATAAATATTAAGTATTAAAGCTATAATTGTAAATATTATACTTATTACTATATACACCCAACCTTGTGTTGAATAATAGCTCATTCTAATATAAGATAAGATTATTTAGGATATTAGACTATTCATAATCGCAAAACACATTGATGTTCTGGGGTGCATTTCATTAATTGGCGTTGACGCAAAGAATTGGATCAATGTTTTAATATTTTTAACATCATTGCATTGACACAAATAGTAATATACATTAGATGATGTAATCATTTTCTCTTTATACGTTGAGGTTTGAAGGTTTCTTAGTTGAGCCAAATGGTATTGAATAATTGGCGGAAATTGTTTATCCAACTCTTTATTCATTTTATATCTACCATATTTCGGATAGTATGTTGTTGTTGATACATAATAATTATACAAACTATCTTTAATTGTTGAAATTAGTGTATGGATAATATATGTTGCATCAATCGGTCTTCCATTATTATCAATTGGTAGAACAATATTCGGAACATAGTTACTAATATAATCCTTAACCGTATAATCCTGTTTATTTTTCATATATACACTTAGAATATTCATCCATGTATTGGGATGGCATGGATCTGTGTCTTCTCTATAATTAATAACATCGGTAGAAATTTTATAAAGGTTTACGGTATTTTCAATTTTCTTTTTGATGATTAGCCCATAACTGTATTGATTCTCATTGATATAACTCATTGCTTCTGTAATACTTGCGAATTCCTTCGGATAGTTAATACCGATATTAATGAAATCTTCCACTTTTGTATGAACATCTTCTTCAATCAATGTTTCTCTATTCTTTGTATTGACGTGAATTAATTCCTTGTAATTTTCACCCAATACATTTGTATAATTAATAATATGAATATTTTCATGATGAATAATAATAAACTCATAAGCCATTTCCGGATTTAATGAAGCTACAAACTTATTCCTAAGAATAAGTGACATCTCATTAGGTTGAAGATTCATATCTTCACTCGTTAGCTGATTTCCATAATATTTATATAAAATCTCGTCAAACATATTTCCATGTGTTTTATTTGGATGAGAGAACTTAGAACTATTTGCATCAGGACAACTTGATGTTCCAAAGTACCATTCTCCATTATGACAATATACAGTAATCATTGTACCGTCGTATGCTTCATAACACTTGTCATTATCACTATAAATATTTGTCATATATGTATTTGCTTCAATGCGAGTTGGAATAGAATTCGCATAAGTAACAACAATGTTATTATTAAAAGATAGCGTGAAATCAAGCACGATACTTCTGCATTGCTTATATAGTTCCTTATATTCATAGATTTCACTCATCTTATAATTATTATGAAGCAATACAATATCAGAACGATTCTTGAACTTTTTCACTTTGATATTGGGCCACAAATGATATTTTTTCAATACCATAATCAAACAATTAGCATATGTCTTATTATCATCGTTAATACTATTATAAATATCATAAGTCTCTGAAATAATTTCATTGACGTTTTTTGGGAAACTGATTGTGGGTTGAGTTGAATTCATAATTGTTATTAATATAAGCTATAAGTCTTATATCAATTTTTATTTTTCAACTTTATTTTTACAATATTTATCATACCATTGTTGCCCTACTATTTTTGACGCATCATCGCTCGTCATTTGATTTTGTATAATACCTTCGCGCATTTTCAAGAAATATTCAAAACTCTTATATTCAAAACCTTCTTCTTTTGTTACCATTTGGTATAACATAGGATATCGCTGTTCAAAGAATTCAATATTTGTGATATTATCTTTTAAACTGGCAATAATATCTTTAAAATCCATTTTATTTCTTTGTTCTTCTATGTAAAGCATGATATCTTGCACAATCGTTCTAATTTCATTAGTTTTCATACCATCTTTTACAAAAGCATGGTCGTCGTGTGTCTTCTGCTTTTTATCTTTTCTACCCATTTATATATTGTTAATATAATATTCTTCTTTATATACTTAGATAAAAAAGAGTACATAATTAATAAAATCTCTTAAATTTCAAAAAGTTTATAAAATCATTAGAAAAATAAGATTATGTACTCATTTTATAATTAGGTTACATTTTCAATATTATATATATATATAATATAAATAGAGATATCATAATGAAAAAAGAATTAGAATATACTGAGCTTGATTATTCACCTGGTGTTAATGTACCTCCTCCTCCTAAAAATGCTGGCTTATATACAGGAGACGTGCTATTTGATAAGAAACCATGGGGTAATACTTATGTAATTCCCTATGTTGAACCTGATGCTGTTTCGTACAGTGCGCTTTTTTATGCTAACCACCATATACCATCATATAATAGACCTGGTAATAATACAGTAAAAACTGACTTATATAAAAAATATAATAAAACAGATGATAATTATAATTTCAGCTGTCACATCAACGAAACCTTTGGTTGAGGTTTCTTAATATTATCCTTATTTTTTCTAAGAAAATCACAAATATACTTATATGTCTCGTCAACTTGTTCAAATGTTACACCTCCTGTGATTAGAATACTGCCACTTTCAAATAATGCCCCTGTTACTTTCTTACAATCACCTATTTTAGAACCAGTACCTTTGCCATAACAATTCGTTGGGCAATTACAAATACCATTCTTACATTCACTAATTTTATTCCAGAAATATTCTAATTTTACACCCTGATAAATACCGGGTTGAAAAGAGCATTTGTTATTATAATTCTCCCCAATAAACAATCTATGAATTTCTTTGCGTTTCAATTCAAAACCATTTGTCATCTCAGAATTAGTATATACCTTGAAATCTGTATTAATCATTCTGATTTTAAAGTTCTGATAACTCAACATATCAATATCATTATCTTCTGATAAAATTTTATTTGTTACATTTTTATAAATATTTCTAATATTTTTAATAATGTTATTAACAATAATTTCAGTATCCTCTACCTTCTTAATACCTGTCAATTGTATGTTTCCATTTTTAAAGATTTTTACATTAGGTATATATTTATCATTAAACATATAAATAATAGTAACCTGGTTATCAAATCTATTCTTCTTTACTTTATCCTTCTTGCTTTTTCGGCGTTTCTTTGGATATGTTCCTCGCGAAACATCTTCACCTTCCTTCATAAATTGAATCCATACAATACCTTCTTTATTATCAAAACATTCTGCTTTAATATCAATATTATCAAATAAGACATTTAAATTAAGATTAATATTTACACCAATATTGGCATTACAAGTGATAGTTGAAATTCTATACTGCGAAAAGTAAATCTCCGACATTATACGTAATATATAAAGGATATACGCCTTATATCATTTTTTTATTTTACGGCTTTCAATTTATTTTCAATTATATTTTTTAATATTGAAGGTTCTTTTCCTTGCTTATTGATATTATCAGTTATATTTTTGATATAAGATGTATTAACTATTTCGTAGTTATGTGTAGTTGTTATCATTGGTGGTAAATTTAATATATGTGTTTTATCATTAGTTAAATGGCTGCTTCTAAACTCCTCAATTGTTAATGGTCCATTAAATATTTTTAGTAAAAATCGCGAAGGTGATGGTCTTATTGGTCTGTTGCACCCATAATGTTTACTCAACATTTGTATCAAACTATTAATTTCCCAAACCTTATCGCTACCACAATGAGAAGAGAAATTATAAGCATTTGCACACTCGAGCGAACAAAAACTACCAAATAAAACATAAGAATCTGTTTTAACATTATATTTATAAGGCATCCCATATGATCTGTTTTCTATCGGATGACAACACCAATAACAGTTATTGTTACTGTTAAGTATATCTTTTGAATAGCCATAATCTAACATAAATTCACCATTTGTATCAATGTTTTCTAGATTATTGTCCTGTATATTATTGTAATGATTTGAATCATTTAAATAAAAACAATCGGGCTCATAAGGTATTGGTTGTTCATGTATATAAGCGTCATCTATATTATCATTTATATCCTCTGTAATCGGTAATTGTAATATAATATCTTCATTTTCAACCAACGTTACATCTTTCACCATAGTATTCATTAAATTTTTCCTTTTTTTTATTTCTATTGCTTTGTCATCTTGATTTTTTGATTTTCTGGGCATTTTATATTTATTGTTAATGTATATAAGGCTATATTATTTATATGTATTTTTAATCAAAAAACTTTATATAATTTGTCATACTGCTAATAATATCTTTATTCATTTTTTCTATTGGCGTTATAGTTTCTACTTTTAAGTTAGTAGTAGCCGAGGATTTTATACATTTATTCTTAATCTCTTTTATCTCTTTACTTAGAGACGCTATGACATCAATTAGATATTTTATTATAAATCCTGCTAATAATATAACTACCAATACAATTAAATCCATTCTTACTACTTTCAATGAATAAAAAAATTAAACAAATTTTAATTGCGCACTACCATTTATTATAGAAAGAATATTCAATTCTTTCACAAAGAATTTACCTTCATATAATACATTATAATTATAAGATTCACCCAATATAGCTTTTGTTGCGTTTTGTATGGTGTTAAAAGCCGGGTCTTTACTATAATCATTTGTCGTTAATGTAACAGATGTTTTAATTTGCGAATTATTATATGATCCAGACGCATTGATTTTCTCAGGAAATAATGCAAACGAATAACAGTATATTCCTGTTCTAGGTATATTAGTGTGATAATAATATGGTTGAACATTATTATAATATTCCGCATTATAATCCGCACGACTTGTATCATTTGCCCATTTAATAACTGCCTTATTCATAATATTCATAGTTTCGGAGTATACGGGTGATGCTGTGTAATTAATATAATTATTATATTTATCTAACATATCATTTCTTCTAATAAACCATATAATTTCTTTTACATGATTATTAGCATTAGTAATATCACATGTTACTGTTGATTGTGCGGATGTGTCAATATTTAATTCAGTCAATTTAACAGTATCTATAATATAATCCATGCTATTCGTTTCAATAAGCATTTTACTACGCTCGGTAGTGTCTATAAATACATATGTCAAATGTAATTTATTTTGAACATCATGGTTCTTATTTTTTATGAATGTTCTAATCGATATGTTAGAATTATGTAGAGAATTATAAAAACTACTTGATACATATGTATTCAATTTATTACTCCATACCTTGTATAAACCTTCAATCGCGCGCTTATTAGTATATACATCTAACGTTACTTCATTATTTGCTAATTTTAATAAAGGCAATGCTAGTGATGGATTCCTCGTAAACCAAAAATTTAATGGCACCTGTATTTCTCTCTCTTTAATACTCGGAGTACTGCTCGCAAATGTAGATACTGGATAATTAATATTATATAACTTATTATTAATAAGTGTATATTTTGCCTGAAAACTATAAGGTGCGGTATATTCCGCAACATTACCAATCAACTTATTGTATTCTATTCCATCTTTATTAGTTAATTCATTCCAAATATTCATCCAATCGCTATATAATGTTTCAATCGTATTCCCATCTATCAATAATTCAGCACGATCTATATAATTATAACCTATATTTTCAACCCATCTAAATCTTAATTCATTGTTAGAATATATATTAGGTATTTTAAATGATAAATACATATTTGTTAATAAATCCGCGCGTCTATCGATCTTATATGTCATCTTTACACTTTGATAAAATCCCCCTCCGGCATTATTTATCGGAGGGGTCTCATAGCTTTCTAATGAAAAGTTTGTGTGTTTTTTATAAACGTACTTATAATAATTAATACACGGATTAGTTGTTATATATTCATCCATTTGTCCCGTTAAAACTAGCTGCAATAATCCGCCACCCATTTTATTGTTATATTAATACCTTAATAATATCTTATATATTATTAATAAAATTTTCTAAATCAACATATGTTCTGGCCCCCTCATATGATTTAACCATTTTATCATTGTTATCAGATTTATCTATTAGTAATATTGATGGAAATCCTTGTATATCAAACTTTTTAATTCTGTCCATCTTATCTTTCATGTTATATTTCTCAAATTTACACTTATCCGAATTAGAACTCTCTAATTTTTCCCAAATACCGCTTTCACTGAATTCATCACAATGACCACAGCCGTCCATATAATAATATTCTAAACTATATTGTTTATTATTGTTATAAAAAGTTTCGCATATATTCTTACTGTTTAATATTAAAACAAATAATATCAATACAAATGTCGCTAATATAATGTATTCAATCTTAAACGTTTTTTTCACCATTTAATATATACTTCTAAAATACCAATAGATAATTATTTTTTACAACACGGTGTATTTATTAAATGACTAAAAAAATCATTACCATTATTGTCAATAAACTTGTCATATTTATTTTGTTCTATCATTAATATTCTATAATCTAGTTTATCATAGTTTGAATATTTATCTTCATTTATCATATATACGGTATTATTATTATGTTCCAATAAATATTTATAAATAGCCCCGTTTTTTTTTAAACCATAAACTATAAGAGTTCTATATACCGATTGATTCTTATAAACCTCTTCTAACTTGTTTACAAAATCGCTAAACGATTCAATGCTATTGGTGGCAATCGTCATTTTATATATAATATTAACAATGCCTTATGTATTTAATTATATAAGATTATTTATATAGTATTATATATTACAATGAATGATAGTATTATTAAAATAGATATAGCTTATTTTCAAAAGAGATATGAACAAATCGAAGAAATACCAGATAATATTAAGAATAAGGCAAATGATTTAAGTGAAAATTATAATTGTTTTAAATCATATTATGACCCCAAAATGATATGGGCGAAAAAAGTTTATAATAAAAAAGAAAAAACAATAGCTCCAAAAAACAGATTTCATATTATAATTCCTGATTTTACCGATAATTCATTATTGAAACGCAAAATACTAGGTTTACTTAATAAAATAACAACCAAAAATAAATTATCATTATATGATAACATTAAAGAATTAATTAAAACAAACGATAATCATACTGTCATAGAAATAATATGGGAATATATTAAACTAAATGAAAATAATTTATATAGTAATATATTGAGTTTCTTTGATAAAGATTTTTTGGATAATTATATAGATTCTAAATGGAAAAAATATATAGAGTTGCGTGAATGGGACCCGCCAAAATCATTTTATGATAATAATATACTTTTACTAAATGATGAATATGATTTATACTGTGACTATGTTAAATGGAAAAAAAATGTAAATAATATGAATAACATATGGTTGAAATTTAAATTTGAGGAAATACAAACCTTATTATATTTATTATTTAATTATACACTCTTGATTATAGAAGAAAATAAGGTCTATAAGCATATTATAGATATATATTTAGAACAAATATTGAAAATATTAACTGTAACTAAAACACTGGATATTATTAATAAAATCAGAGAAATAGATAATTCAAATTTTAATAGTTCTACGAAATTTATAATATATAATATTTTGGATTTGGAAAATAAATAATTTCTATATTATAATATAGAGTAAGAAACATAATAAATAATATGAGGGAAGAAAACAATCTATCTTTTTACAGTAGCTTAATAATTCAAATGATATTTGTTATATTATTATTAATAATATACACTTATTTATACAAGTTAGAAAATATTGGGTGCGAATGCTCCGAACATCCTAACAAAGATTTTATCAAGAACTTTACTATATTAGCATTAGTATATTTCTTAGTAACCGCATTTATTTCGCTAAAATCCGTGGCGAGAAGCATGGGTAGTGTATTCGTACAATTAGTTGCTATCGCGACTTTTGTATTCTTCTTACTATTTGTGGTATATATTTACTACGCATTCGATTATGTTAACTATTTAACTAACGAAAAATGCAAATGTTCCGAGGATATGACCAGAGATATAATCGCAATCGGCACTATGATATCCCTATTCTTATTCCTAACCCTATTATTTACCATAATCATCATCCCTATATTAATAAGCACCCTAAGCAGCCTCTTAAACCGCATCGAGGTTTTTGAAGATGAAGTTGAACAAACTATCCGTAACCCAATGCGTACCTTAAAATCTACCCCTGATAGAATCGCCAAATCTGCGAAAGATATCGGTGCTTTTGTTAAGAAAAGCGCTAAAAAAATAACCAATGTTCGTAGAAAAAGATAAATGAAACTAAATTATTTTTTTATATATTTAAAGTTCTAGTATTATCCTTTCTTTTTCCTGATTTTTTTAATATCTGAATATCGGCAGTATCCTCTATTATAGAAGTTATTTCCTCATCACTCACAGATAAAGTTTCTATATTATTATCTATATCGTCCTCTACCGATATATTATTATGCACATTATTAATTATTGAATCTACATCGTCAACAGATCTATTAAAATTACTTTGATACTGTGGCATTTCCGATGATGTCGGACCACTATTTAATGAACCAAATAAATTACTTACCATCCCAAATAATCCCATATTATCACCACCCATTCCCATATTATTTGATTCCGGTGCTTGTGCTTTCCCTCCACCTCCCATCATATATTGTTTGGTTGCCGCATTTTGAAATTGTTTCATCAATTCTGGGTCGGATTTTAATACATTTTCAACATCCGGCATAGGCTGTTCTTTAAACATTCTGCTTGTTAAATGAAACATAAATGCACTTCCAGATAATGACATGAATAACCTTAATTCTGGTGCCATTTTCTTGCCTGACGATTTGTATTTATCATGCAATTCCTCAAAAATATCATCATAATCATTTATATTTTCATTAACTTGTTCAGACCATCCTTCCAGCTTTGCAGCAAATGGATCGTATCTTGAATTCATATATTCCGCGCCAGATACAAGCGCCATTAACATCTTCTGTTGAAATCTTATGCTACCATCAAGCTCTTTTTCTCTTACAATACGATTATATTCCGATTTCATTTCTTCTAAATCAGAATTCATATTGAATTTAAATGGTATCTTAAATCCCTTAGATTCCATTCTTTCAAATTGATATATTATCTCGCGTTTTTCATTTATCTCATTCCTAATTATATCCTTTGGACTTAGATGTTTCCGTTTTATTACTCTACTTTCATCACTGCCCGTTGTTGACCCATTGCTACCACTTTGTGAAGAACGGCTACTCGCACCACTTTCACTTGTAGTATCCGAATTACTATCGCGACCACTCTTTTTACCCCCATTACCCCCATTACTGCCGTTACTGCCGTTACTACGACTACTGGCACTACTGGCACTACTGGCACTACTCGCGCTACTCCCAGAAGTACTATCCATATCGTCATCGCGATTTATTTTTTTATTTTTATATATGTTTTTCATATTTTTCATATATTTCGCTTTATTATATTTGCTATTTCCAACTGAACTTGCACGCGAAGAACGCGAAGACATAGATATAACATCGTCACTTATTTTTTTTCTGTTAAATAAACCGTCGTCCATAAAACCACTCTTATTCGTACCATTATTTTTCGGTATATTGAAATTAAAAGAATTATTATTGAAACTTGCCTTGTTCAATTCTATTAAATCATCACCTTTACTGTTTAAATTTGATATTAATGACATATTATATATTAATTGAGTTTCAAATGTTTATATATTTACAATAAATTATATATATATTAGAATACGCGCTTATTTTTAATAAATTTAAACCACTTCTTAAAAAATATTTTACCCGTTCTTAATATATATTCAGGATGAAATTGAATACCTAAGATATTATCCTTTTTATCATAAACCATCACTATTTTATTCCCCATCCGTTTAATAATTTTAAATTTTTTTTGAATCCCCACGACATAATCTTGATGAAAATATGTATACTCTAACTTTTTAACATTAAAAGGTACCGTCATTTTGAGCTTTTTTGTATAAGTTTTCATACCGTTTTTAAAACTATTTATATTTGAACGTTTTCCATATTTTATAGCTATATACTGTAACCCATAACATATTGCTAATATTGGTATTTTATATTTGAAAATAATTTTTGGCACCGGAGGAGACCCTTTCCTTAATATAAAATAATCTGACCCACTTATAATTATACCACTTATGTTATTTTTTTTAAGTACCTTTTTTATCCCCACATTATCATGATACCTTTTAATTATTAATTTCGCATTATTCCCAATCGCTTTCCTATATAATTTATGTTGCTTTTTCCAATCCCATTTATCACTATACATTGATATTAATAATATATTCATTTTTAATATAATACATTATAATTATCTAATGATTCATTTTTAATATTTGTTCTTATATAAGATACTGCCTGCAAACAAGCATCGCTTAAATCATCTTTCTTTTTATTATTTACAAAAATATCTCTTAGTCTCTCATTATCTTTAATGTAATTTTGGCATATATCTATACTTAATTTCTTATTATAAACGTATTTACTTCTTCTAAAATTTTTAGCATTCTTTTTAACTTCACTTTCTTCATATGTAATTTCGGGAACATATTCGTGTGTTTTTGATTTTAAAGAAGCGTTAACTAATACTACATTATCTACCTCTTTATCCCAATGTTTTATTAAATTGAAATAATTATATATAATATGCTGTATTGTTTTCATAATACCATTTAAATTGGATGGCTGATTCTCTATTAATACATAGTCTATCATATTGATATTAGCCTCTTTTAAAAACCCCACTATAATATCCATTTCATTATAAACTCTTTCTGATATATCATCAATCCCTTTTAATTCTTTTTTACTTTCAGCGATTGCTATTATTCTCCAATCCAATACTTCTATTTTATCTGTTTTTTTAAGAATACACAAAGCTAAATTCTTAATACCAATATCAAAACTTATATATATCATTTTATAAATAGTTATATTAATTCTTTATACTTTTTTGTATTGATCCAATAATTGTTTTATTATACTCCTTTATATTATGATGTCTTATCAATAATGTAATGTCTCTCCAAAATGTGTCATTCGCATAACTACAATTATAGCTATTAATACTTTTATGTTTTTTATATAACCACTTATATAATCGTTCTTGCTTTTTTTGGTTTGATATTTGATTTATATTATGCATCTTTTTTTGCATTATCATTTTTGATAAAAAACCTTTTAATTCGCTACATTTTAAATATTCTTTTCCCGATACACCATCCCATAAATTACTGAACTGTATATAATTATATGTTGGGCATAATAAAAAATTATCCTTATAATCAACAAATGTAGGATTATTATCAATAATTAATAATTTTTTACTTATATCATATGTTTTCCCCACCTTCATGCTTTTTAATAATTTAGGCATTATTTTTTTAATTGATTTTTTTATCATACCATTTTTATCAACAATACAATTATCGCGCGTAAAAATAGGTCTATTGAACTTTATATTATTTTGTTTTTCTATTTTTTCTATTTCCTTATTGGCCCATGTTTTTTCAGATGCTGTATACACAAATATATATGAGTTTGGATAATATTTTTTTATCGTATACATGAAATTAGTAAAATGTGGGCGTATTAATAATGAGTCTTTACTGTAACTTTCATTTAATTTTTTTTCACATTCTATTTTAGATTTATTAAATGAAGATGAGGAAGATTTATTGAAACTTTTAATATTTTTCTTGAAAATATCTTGCAAATTATATAAATCGCATTGATAACTACAGTCTCCTATTATAGTTCCATCTAAATCTAGTACAAATACGTATGGTTCCATATTACAAATCTATTATATATATATATTTATTATATAATAGTATAGAAATGAAAATATATTCAAATACTAACAAGAAAAAATATTTTCAAGAAGGTAATGCTTATAGTAAAAATACGTTATCATATTCAAAAATATCAAATAAAATTTCTATGAGTAAAATTGATAAGATTTCCAGCAATGACATCATATCCGACTCTAAATCACGAGGCGATAACAAGGTTAAAAACTTCTTGAAAATGTATGTTTCCAATAAATATAATATTGATAATAGAGCACAATATTATAAATATATATATAGTAAAATAGCTAAGGTAAAGCAAATATCCTGTTTGAAAAGCAAAAAGTTTATCAAAAAAAAAAAAATTTACGAAGGATATACAATTGATGATACTATTAATTTGCAAAAACAAATTGGTTCAAACAGTAAATATGGTGCAATATATATAACTTCAATTGATAAGGCCGTTGGCAAGTACCCTATCGCATCTAAACTTATGGAAATTAATAGAAGCAATAGTGTTGAAAAATGTTTAAATGAACATATTACAACTAAAATAATGAAAAAAAAATTATCCAGGCATTTTATATTTACATACAGAACTTTTATATGCAATAATATATCGTCTAATGTTCCTCCAATTATTAAAAACCTTAATTATTTTGTTAATCTTAACGAATTAGCACATGGTGATTTGAAACAGTTGTGTAAAAGCAAAACTTATGTCGAAGATGATAGTTTGGTTTATAATGTTTTTATACAAGTAATGTTATCAATTATGTCTTTTCAAAGTATTGGTTATACACATGGCGATTGTCATTATGGTAATTTCCTATACCAAAGAAACATTGAACAAGGCTATTATTTTTACAAAATAAATGACATTAACTATTACTTAAAAAGCTGCAAATATACTATGCTAATTTTTGATTTTGGATTTGCAAAATCAATTGATAAAAGTAATATATTAACTTATAAGGTTATAGACGATTATATGAGAATTATTCACGCATTTGCTAATAAAAAAATATTAAGTAAATCGTGGTCACATTATCCCAACCTTCCTTCTGATAATGTTTCGCTATACACAAACCATTTATTAAATAAACTAAATAGCATAGGTAAAGCATTACTTATCAATAGAAATAAAACAAATAAAAATTTTAATAACTTAATTAATGATATAATAATTCCACATCTAATAACGGCTCCTAATAATATTTTTAAAAAAGGTAAACCATCTGGTAAAATTATTAACAGTAAGCCTTTTATTATTAATAACACATTACATATTTAGTTCATATCTATTATTCTCCTTTTCTAATAATTTATTTTTTCTTTCTATTATATATTTTGACATACTTTCAAATCCCGCATATAACATATTGTTATACAAATCTATTGGTAATTTTATTCTTAAACCTTTCTTTTCTAATTCTATATTCATCATTGGTATATCCGGTATATTTTTTGGTATATAATAATAATCTATCTTATCATTATCTATAAGTTCTCCTAAAACTGCCCGTGTTCTTATTTTTTCATATAATTGAATAAATTGTCTTAATAAAAACATAAAACTAATTTTGGGTCTCACTATCTCTTCATCTGGTATTTCCGTCTCATAAAATGCTTTATATAATATCATTCCTAATATATTATCCATTGGCACATTTTCAAAAATCTTAATAGGGAAATTATTCGTAAACCCCCCATCATAATAATAATCATCATCTATCTTTACGGGTTTAAATAATATTGGCAAAGCCATTGATGCCGAACACGCTTTAAATACACATACATCGGGTGTCGTATCAACGCTAAATATTTTGTTTTTACATGTATATATATTTGTAACCGATACATAAAGGTTTACTCCAAATCTTTTTGATAAATATGAAAATGTTATTTCATCTGTAATATCAGGATATTTAGTATAAATAAAGTCTTTTAAATAATTAGAAAAAATATTGATATCGGATAAACCACAATCAGTTAGTAATTTAATACAGTTTTTATAGGGAATATTACATAATTTAAAATCTTGATTACCTTTTAATATTATTTCTTCCATCTCTTGTATAGTTAGTTTTAATGCAACCGCTAAACCTATGATAGAACCGATTGATGTTCCTGCAATATGTGTTATATTTTTATGCAGATTCTCAAAATATAAATATCTTATAGCGCCAATAAAAATTACACCCCGCATACCCCCCCCAGAAAGTACTAAATGTGTTATTTTCATATAACTATTTGAAAATATATAAAGATTATTACTTATATATTTGAATTATATTCATTGACATTTATATTATAATATTTTAAAGCTTCAAGAGCAGCGTTATTTTCGGCCTCTTTTTTGCTTTTTCCCGTGGATGTTGATATTATTGTTCCATTTCTATCCTTAACACAATAATTGAAAATTTTATAGTTATCCCTCGTAGATACACTCAGTTCCTTGAATTGTGGAATATCTTGCAAATAATTTTGCATATGTGATGTTAGCATATCCTTATAATTATTTTTTACCCTTATCAATTCACTGAAATCTATATAATTTTCAATAATATATATTAGCCACGATTCTACCACATAATAACCCACACCTGTCATCGGAGATAATTGTATATTTTTGGGCAATATTACTTCATCATCTTCCGACTGATAATCTAAATATAAAGCCCCTATAAATGCTTCAAATATATCTTCCATTATTTTATAATTATTTCGCCCATTAGAGTCTTCAACCTGTTTAGATATTATTGCAAATTTTGGAAATCCTATCTTATCCGATAAATATCCTAACATTTTACCATTTACTAATTTAGTTCTTATTTTTGACAGAAACCCTTCGTTTTGATCAGGAAATCTACTATATAAATAATTTGCTACTATCATTCCCAGTAAAGAATCTCCTAAAAATTCTAACCTTTCATATGAAACATCTTGTAAAGGCAGGCAATCACTCGGACAATTTATATTACTTTTATTAAAATCAATGTTTTTCATCGTACAATACGATTTGTGAACAAAAGCAACGCGATATAAATTAATGTTTTTATATTTTAATCCCTTCAACCCATTGGTATCAAATAATTCTCGCAAGTTTTCATCATTTAAAAGTACATTCTTATTATTATAAGGTAAATTTACACTATCTATTTCTTTTGTTTTATTATGAATATTGTCTATTCTCTTCATTGTACTGTCTAGGATATGAATTATATATATATATCATTTTTTCTTTATACATAAAGATATATATATAAATATTAATAGTATATTTCTTTTAAATAGAATAACATAATAAATGAGTTTTATTGGCAATCAAGGTATAGAACCAACAATACAACTCGATTCTGTTGGAATTGGATTACAACTTGGCGCTGATGGAAATGCCATTAATGTTGATGGTTTAGATTTAAACAGAAACGAGTATCTTGTTGTTGGTGAAAAAACATATTATCCGGAAGAAGATAATCAACGGAATACCAAATGGAGCCTATTAGTTAACAGTGATGGCGTCGCCGTTAACACATCCAGAAATTCTAGTTCTAATTTTTTAAATTCCGATACTTCATTTTTTGTTGATAAAAACTTTTATTGCGCAGGTATTGTTAAAGCCGCTGGTTTAGAACTCAATGATATCATATTAGATGGCGACCCTTTAACTAGTAGTTTAATTAGGGATTTTATTATTAACGCCAATAATATTTCCGCAAATCAACCCTTTCAAGCCGGTCTTAATACAAGCTATGAAGACGTCTATAATTATAATTATTATATCAAAAATGTTTTTACACCTAATTTTGTTACTCTCGGTGGTCATGTTGATACATATGACAATACACATCCATTAAATATTGTATCGACCGCTAATAATAAATTTAATAGCATGCATATCGCAATTAGAAATGATACTAATAATGAAGAAGAACCTACAAAATTTGGATTTGGTATTATAGGTGGTTCTAACATATCCCCCGCTATAATATCAACTACGCGAGGTACACCATTAGAATTTCATATTAGTAAATCCTCGTCAAATATAGATGAATTATATGGCACAAGTGCAATACCAATATATACTAATATTAATCAATATCCCGCATTAGCAATTGACGAAAATAACAATATAGCTATTGGTATTAACAAAACTAGTCCCAAAGATTATACTAGAAAAGTCCTGAATAACGGTGAAATAACTAGTGAAGATATTATTGATGAAAATATTAAACTCCAAGTTAATGGCGTATCTTGTTTTAATGAAATTATAATGTATGATTATTACACCAATACTCATAAGGCTCTTGATGATATTTATGTTAGATCAACGGGTATAAGTGTAATAAATAGTGCGCAAATATCGGAAGGTGACTTTTTAGGAAACCTATATAATTTTAATAATATCACAGTAAATGATTTACTAAAAACTAGCAATTTAACTATTGATAATGACATCAATGTTAATAATAATATTCAAACAAGTTCATTAATAGTTGATAATGTAGCTAATTTTTCCGGTATAGTACAGTTTGATAATGAAGTTAATTTTAACAACGCGCAAAGTGTCAGTATTAATAAACTAAAAATTAATGATGATATTTATATCGGAAATCGTAAAATAATACCCATCGATATCGATGATCCTGCTACGGGTTACGGAACATATTCTAGAAGTGAAGATGGTAGTAACTATTTTTTCGTTTATGTTCATAGCAATATTGCGACTCTTGATGCTAATTGTAATATTAGTTTTCCTAAAAAAATGGCAATTGGGCTAACTGAAAGCGATGGTTTTGATGGGGTTTTAAACATTATCAAAGATGATGTTACAACTAGTAATAATTTTGATATTACAATGAAAAATACTGTTGAAGGCAAAGAATATTATGCTAATATTGGTCGCCTATCGCGATTAGATTATAGTGATAATAGTCTAATATTTAACACTAATAAAGTTATTGGTAAAAATAACAATATCTATTTTTACCCTTCCACTGATATGGCAGATATTACCAGCAATTATTATTTGCCTAACATCAGATCAGTACCGCCTACTTTGTCCTTAAACCGCGAAAGAGTTGGTATTAATAAATTGGGTGCAAGAGTTGGATACGAATTAGATGTTGAAGGTAAAGTAGCCGCAAGAGACTACTATTTAACAATTGGCAATGAAATGCAAAGAACAAAAGGGTTTATTTATCAACCTAAAAACTTTTTCAATATTTATGATTCGCAAACAGATAAGTTTTGTATTAATTATAATAATTTGACATCATATGCTACCAATATGAAAGGTCTTAATGTTAAACGTGGTATCAATTCCGACTATTATTATCAAAATGACAAAATTATTGAAACTTTACAGATTGCCAATGACACTAATGGTTTTTATACAAATAAAAAAATATCTTTGGGATGGAATGGTGAAGATGTTTCTGTACCTCTACAATTACGAAATTTAACAACAGAAGATAATAATTATTCGGTTCTAAGAATATATCGTGGTGTTAAGGGCGGTGGTGCTAACAATAACGCAGATTATAGTGGTATTGATATTTGCGAATATGATAGAAATTTAAATACTGATAGAAATGCTGAAAGATGGTTTATTTATAAAAACCATACTTTTAATGACATAGATTCCAGAAATATACAACGCGTTGGACCATTGCAAATAGGTTATATTGATAAAGATGTAAAACCAAAAACTTATGGTATGTCATTTTATTATAATACTGAAAATTCTAATTATCACATAGATGTCAATAAAGATACAGTATCTTATGAAGATAATAATGCTGCGATGTCTATATATGGAGATTTAGATGTACATGGTAATATTAATATTATTGATAAATACGGGAGTAATTATAATTTTAGATTAGATAACCTAAACACATTAACACAAATTACACAATATATTACTACGGTTGAAACAACTCAATATAATGATGCTGCCCTTGACGACGAATCAGATTTACCTTCGGTTAATAATGATATTCGTTATACCGGATATAATATACTTTATACTCCTACAAAAAGTGTCATTGTTGACCCAATAGAAAAAACAAATATTCCTATTATTGTTAAACAGGATAACTCTAACCTGGCAGTAGCTAAATTTATAACATATTCAGATTATACCTCTAATAATTGCTCATCATTTATTGAACTCGCAATATATAATTGTAATTTAATGATCGCTGATGATAATTACGAAAAAACTGGTAATATTAAAAATATGATAAAGTTCAATTTATCAAGTGATGACGATAAACATACTAATTTTGATATGAGTTTCTATCACCAAGATTATTACAAAAAATTCTATAATTTCAAAAACAATATTGATGAAAGTGGCAATTTTTTGGGTTCGTCAACACATATCGGTATTGGTAATAATATTGATAATAATAGTAATGTCGCTTTTCATATAGATGATATTAATAAATATGGTCTCCAACTAACAAATAACCACCATGCGCCAGCCATTAACTTATTATATACAGGTGGTTCAAGCAATATTTATCATACATTATCAGGAGCTAGTTTTGAAAATAATTATAGATTTAGCATTGATGTCGCAAATCAAAGTGTTTTTAATGAACCCGAATCATCTAATGTTTTTACAATTGATGCGTTTGATGGAAATAATTTGAGGAAAGGTGCGCGTTTCGGATTTAATGACGATATTTTAGCAGAATCATTTGTTATTAAAACAGATTATGATACACCAGCTATGGCAATTACAAGTAGATATACTTCCGAATATGTATTTGATAGCGTTGTTGATATTTTGCCAGATAATTTATTATTATCTAGATTAGCATCCGAATGGAATAATACTAGCAAAGAATATTCGGTTACTTATAATTATGGTGTATCTTATTTTCCAGATATTGATAATAATCTAAATCCCATCTCTTATATTAATAAATTAGACCCCAACTTCTTATTCAAAACAAGCGTATCACAAAGTAGCAATATTAATTATAAAACATTTCATTCTAATCTGGATATATTTTATAATGCATCTAATCTAAATATTGATTTTAATAATTATAAAACAAGTACTTTAAACGTAACGAATTATGACATTACGAATAATATTACAACGTGTACATTAGATTTTACAACTGAATTATTCACTTGCAATATTTTATTAGTACCACAATTATCATTTACTGATAACACTATTACTATTGACGATTCTAAATCATCTGTTATAATTATTGAAGATTCATTTTCTAGCAACCTTTCCCTTATTGATAACGTTACATCTAACTATGATTTTACATATAATTATAGTAATGTCGTGTTTTTACCAGAGTATCTTAATTGTAATATTACATATTTCTCACATTTTAATTCAAATATTGTTGATGATAGCAATATGATATATATTAATAATGAAATATATATTGACATATTACCATTTGACAGCGATGATATATTTTATCAATACATGAATGCTGAGGTAGAAACAAGATCACTAATAGATAATGGTATTTATACAAGTATATTTTTAGAAACAACAACTTCAAATATCGTGAGAATTAACTCAAATATTGACTTAACAGGTAAATTTACAGCAGAGCGACATAATACAATATTATTTAAAAGCTCAAACATATTACCAAATTCTTTTGTGAATCTAGATGCCGAAGACAATCATTTTCATTACGACTATAATATACAAATTGAAGATGATAGTTCTAATATTTATATAATAACCTCTAATTTTGTCGTTAATAATAATGTAAATAGCCTTCCGCGTGATATGGAACTTATTAATGTTAATAGTAATTATTTATTTGAAGACCATTTTAATATATATGGTAACGATATTACAAACAAAATTTATCTCAATGAATACTTTAATAAATTATCAAATAATCAAGATAGAAATTATGTTATTAATGTTAAAAATTATAACTACAAAAATTTTAAACCACATATTACTCTTTCAAATGAGATAGATACCTTGAACAAAAAAGATGGTCACGAAATATATAGTTATGATGGTATTTTTGAAATCAAATACGTAAATGGTATTGATAATGATAATAGAACACCATTGCGAATTGATGCCGACGGTAATACTTTCATAAGAGGTGATATAGATATGGGAGGAAATATTAGATTTGATGGCAAAATATATGATAGTAACGGCAATGATTTAATTCAAATATTAAATAGTAATCATTATAAAGAATATGAAATTAATTCTAGTAATATACATTTTAATTCTTTGGGATCTAATGGTGTAGAAATACGTTCATATTCAAGTTCCAATTACGATGATTTTAAGTTTTTTTACGCACAAGATTACTTAGATTATGGTATGGTTAATGATGTTATGATATTGCATAAGCGATTTGATGAGGAAACACAATATAAAATAGATATGTATGGTGATATTGACACGTCCAATGGTATATTGAGAGTTGAAGGCCGTGATGTTATTCGTGATTCATGTAATTATATATTACATTCTAGTAACGTAATTTCAAATAGAATATCGGAATTAGAAACTGATTTTATATCAGAAGAAGCTCATTCTAGTAATAGATTTATAGTAGACCATAATTATGATTATAATATGTCTATAAATGGAGATTTAGTTGTTTATAGTAACGTAATTATATATAGTAACTTAACTGTATTAGGAGAGTTTACAACATTAAATACCGAAGTGTATACAACAGAACAAGTTGATATTACTAATCATGGTAATGATATCGCTTTAAAAATTAAGCAAACAGAAGATTATAAAATCGTGGGTATATTTGATGATTCTAGTGAAGTTTTTACAATAGCATATTCTGGTAATGTCGGTATACATAGTGATAACCCTATCTTATCTCTTGATATCAATACTACTGACGCAATACATTTACCCCGTGGAAACGTATTAGAGCGACCTACGCGAGATAAAACAGGCGCGGATTTAACTTCATTGCAAGGTATTATTCGTTTTAACAATGAATATGGGCAATTTGAAGGATTTGGTTCAAATAATCAATGGGGTGTATTAGGAGGAGTTAGAGATGCTGATAGAGATACATACATAATAGCCGAACAAGAAGCTGGAACCGACGATGATTATTTATTATTTGTTACTGCTGGGTCAGAAAAAATGGTAATTAAAGATGATGGTAGAATTGGTATTGGTATGTCCGCCCCTACCTATTATCTTGATGTGGTTGGTGATATTAGAGCAGCCAGCAATCTATATATTGGTAGCAATTTCGGTATTAATAATGAAACCCCTTTTGTTACAATGGATGTCAATACGACAGATAGTATTAAGATACCAAAAGGTGATAGTTCGCAGCGACCTGTTGATAACGATGAAACTGATGAAACCCACAGAGGTTATATACGTTACAATACTGAATTACATCAGTTTGAAGGATATGGTGAAGGTAACAAATGGGGTGTATTAGGTGGTGTTAGAGATACTGATAGAGATACTTATATAATAGCAGAAGATTATGCTGGTGATGATAATGATGAGCTAAAACTTGTAACAGCTGGCTCAGAAAGAATGATAGTTAAAGCAGATGGTAAAATTGGCATCGGTATGTCAGCACCTACTTATTATCTTGATGTGGTTGGTGATATTAGAGCAGCAAGCAATCTATATATTGGTAGTAACTTCGGTATCAATAATGAAACCCCTTTTGTTACAATGGATGTCAATACGACCGATAGTATTAAGATACCAAAAGGCGATAGTTCGCAGCGACCCGTTGATAACTATGAAACTGATGAAACTCACAGAGGTTATATACGTTATAATACTGAATTACATCAGTTTGAAGGTTATGGATCAAATAACAAATGGGGTGTATTAGGTGGTGTTAGAGATACTGACAGAGATACTTATATAATAGCGGAAGATTATGCCGGTGGTGATAACGATGAGCTAAAACTTGTAACAGCCGGTTCCGAAAGAATGATAGTTAAAGCAGATGGTAAAATTGGCATCGGTATGTCAGCGCCTACCTATTATCTTGATGTGGTTGGAGATATTAGAGCAGCCAGCAATCTATACATTGGTAGCAACTTTGGTATAAATAATGAAACCCCTTTTGTTGCCATGGATATTAATACGACTGATAGTATTAAAATACCGAGAGGCAATATAGAACAACGCCCTGTATCGGGCGAAGAACAAGATACTGACCTCAGTATACACAAGGGTTATATACGTTACAATACTGATTTGGAGCAATTTGAAGGATTTGGTGCGGGAAATAAATGGGGTTCTCTTGGTGGTATCAAAGATGTTGATGGCGATACATATATTTCTGCCGAAAATAGTGCTGGTGATGATAACGACGAGCTCAAATTCTTTACTAGTAATCTTGAAAGAATGGTTATTTCAAGTAATGGTTTTATTGGTATTGGAACTAAACATCCTAATTATGTCATTGATGTAGTCGGTGGTGTAAATATAATTACAGAAGGAAATGAAGATTATATTTACACTATTGATGGTCGTGATATTATCCAAGAATCTCGTGATTATACAACAGCTACAAGTAATGTAATATCCAATAGAATAAGTGATTTGGAAACTGATTTTATTTCAGAAGAAGCACATTCAAGTAATAGATTCATTGTAGACCATACATATAATTATGACCTTTTTGTTAATGGTGATTTAACTGCGTCAAATTTAACTATTCATGGAACTACTACAACACTCAATACCGATATTTATGTTACAGAACAATTGGATGTTCAAAATAGTGGTGCGGGTATAGCATTAAATATACTACAACATGATAATACAGGTGTGGCATTCAATATTCAACAAAATGATACAACTTATAATATTTTGAATATTTCCAATAGTAGCGATCAAGTATTTACTATTACAAATGACGGTAGTGTGGGTATAGGTGTTACAAATCCTAATAATGGTAATTTATTAGATGTAAAAGGTAATATTAATATTATAACAGATGGCGAAGATTATAATTACACTATTGATGGTCGTGATATTATCCAAGAATCTCGTGATTATACAACAGCTACAAGTAATGTAATATCCAATAGAATAAGTGATTTAGAAACTGATTTTATTTCCGAAGAAGCTCATTCAAGTAATAGATTTATTGTAGACCATAAATATGATAATGATTTATTACTAAATGGTACTTTAACCATTAACAGCAATTTAATACTATTTGGTGATACTGATGTAGCACTTAAAATAACACAAAATGGCGATCAAGATATTGTAAATATATATAATGATACTGATGAAATATTTACTATTTTACAATCTGGTTTTGTGGGTATAAATACAGAAAATCCACTTGTTTCGTTGGAAATTAACACAACGGATAGTATTAAAATACCCGTTGGTACAAGCGATGAAAGACCAACTGTAAATCTTGCCGAGGGAACAAATCTGAGTTTACATAGAGGGTATATACGTTTTAATACCGACTTAGAACAATTTGAAGGTTTTGGTGCCAGTAATACATGGGGGTCATTAGGTGGTGTTAAAGATATAGATGGCGACACCTATGTGACAGCGGAAAATAGTGCAGGCGAAGACAATGATGAGCTCAAATTCTTTACAAGTAATCTTGAAAGAATGGTTATTTCAAGTAATGGTCTAATTGGTATTGGTACAACAGTCCCGGAATACACATTTGATATCGTTGGTGAAATAAGAGGTTCTTGCAATTTATATATATCTGATAAAATTGGTATTGGAACTCTAGAACCATTAGTTACATTAGATATAAATACAGTTGATGGTATTATTTTACCAAAAGGTAATAGCTCTGAGAGGCCAACAAATTATTTAGATATAAGCGACGTAAATACATCTAACTATATCGGTACTATACGTTACAATTCGGAATTGAAACAGTTTGAAGGTTTTGGTACAGGTAATACATGGGGTTCTCTAGGTGGAATTAAAGATGTTGATGGGGACACTTATGTAACAGCTGAAAGTAGCCCGGGCGAAGACAATGATGAACTTAAATTCTTTACAAGCAATCTTGAAAGAATGGTCATTTCTAGTAATGGCTTAGTTGGTATCGGCACAACATCTCCTGATAAAAATTTAACAATATATAGTGATAACGCGTCATTTTCTATCCAAGATGCAAGAAATGGAACGGAATCAGTATCATCAATTGAATTAGTAAATGGTTCAAATAATGATTTTGATAAAAATGAATTAAATTATGGATGGAAAATATCTAGCAGTAATGACCTATTTAATATTACTTGTGGTAGCAATAGTGCTATTAATGATAGATTTATAATTGATGGCAAGACAGGTAATATAGGTATTGGAACAAAACCACATATATATGACTCCCTGCAACACGAAGACGAATTTAAGGTTAATATAGTTGGAAGTTTAAATATAGAAGGAGATATTTATAGAGATGGCACATTATTCTTTGGTGGGGGTGGTACTGGTGGTGGGAGTATGGGTGTTGTTTCTCAAAATATGACCGTACAGACAATGACAGAAACTTATTCTGGGACTCGTGTTATGAGCGAAAATGATGCCCAAAACGGCGACGCAGATAATGGATGGAGATTCATAGATAATGATTTAGATTCCGGTTTTGTTATTAAAATAAAACCGACACATAGAAAATCAAAGGTTTTATTGAACTTATCATCGCACATTGGCTTTGATAGTACTCTTGATTCCAGATGGTGGGGTCTTAAATTATATAGAAAAAGAGATGGTGAAAATTGGATAGAAGTTAAATCAGCTAATGGAAATTATAATAGCACAACAGAAGATAATGGTGACCCGGCATTAATTGGTGGTTCTACGGCATGTTGGCTATCCCATAACTTAGGTGCTAATTTATCAACATACGAAAACTTTGTAGCTAATGTTTCGGGCAGTTTCTGTGATAGCCCTGATACTCGCAAGGACGTATATTATACCGTTAAGTGGAAATCAAGATTGGGTGATACCACTGATTTATCTGGCGATGGAGACTTATATCTTAACAGACCCGCAAAATATAATGCCGCCTTTACACCTGTTTTATCTTCATCTTGGGTAGCACAAGAATTATGGCAATTAGGTACTCCATATATTCCAGCAAACGGTTCTAATATTATTACATTATATAATCAAGATTATGTTGGTATTGGTAATACAGAACCCGTTTATGAATTAGATTTAATTGGCAATTTCAGATCCGCTGGTGATATTTTTGTTGACGGAAAAATAGGTGTTAATACATATTCCCCAGCATTTTCATTAGATATTAATGCTACTGATGGTATCAAAATACCTACTGGTAATAATGCCGAAAGACCAGATAGTTCCACAATAGTTAAAGGTGTAATACGATATAATACTGAAAGTGAACAATTTGAAGGTTATGGTGCCGGTAACGCTTGGGGATCATTAGGTGGAGTCAAAGATGTTGACGGCGATACTTATATTAGTGCCGAAAATAATGCTGGCGATGATAATGATGAGCTCAAATTCTATACAAACAGTAATGTGAGCATGGTCATTACTAGCAATGGCTTAATTGGTATTGGCACAGAGTCACCAGCATTTTCATTAGATATTAATGCTACAGATGGACTCAAACTACCCACCGGAGACGAAGCACAGCGACCCGATAGTTCCACAATAGTTAAAGGTGTCATACGATATAATACTTATAGTGACCAATTTGAAGGTTATGGTGCCGGTAACGCATGGGGATCATTAGGTGGAGTCAAAGATGTTGACGGTGATACTTATATTAGCGCTGAAAATAATGCCGGTGATGATAATGATGAGCTCAAATTCTATACAAGCAGTAATGAGAGAATGGTCATTACTAGTAATGGCTTAATTGGTGTTGGTAATACAGAACCTAACTATAAAATAGATGTAGATGGTGAAATAAATGCGTCTGCTTTTAACATAAATGGTACACCATTTAGATTAGAGTTTCCAAGTGGAATGACATTACAATCAAAACATTTAACATTTACAGATACTTGCACTAAAAGTGATACGGAGGTTGATTGGGTGCCAGTTAATAATGATTTAACTTCTGGATTTGTAATTAGAGTTAAACCAACACATTCTTCATCAAAAATATTATTAAATCTCATTTGTCACATTGGTATGGATTATTTACATGATTCCAGATGGTGGGGATTGAAATTATATAGAAAAATAGGAACAGGAAATTGGAACGAAATTACAGGAGCAAATGGATCAGGTTCTAATAATGGTTCAGCATGCTGGATATCTCATAATTTGGGAGCCGAATCTAGTACATATTCTCATTCTATTACAAATGTCACTGGTTCTTATGAAGACGAACCGCAAACAACAGAAGACGTATATTATACAATATATTGGAAATCACGTTTAGATGGTACAAATGGTAGGTTATATCTAAACAAATCTGCCGAATCTATTGATACTAATTATCCCAAACCTTCTTCAAGTTGGTCGGCTTCCGAAATATGGAATAATGGAGTACCATATGTGCCTCCGCCTGCGTCTTCTGTAATATCCATATCTGATAATAATGTTGGTATGGGTATTGTACCAACAATTGATAGTGTATATAAATTAAATGTAAATGGTAATATAAAATGTCATAATTTATTTCAAACAAGTGACAGGCGCTATAAACAAAATATATTACCATTAGAATCAGCATTGCAAATGATAGGTGGTATAAATCCTGTATCATATACGACATACGAAGAAAGCAAAAGAAAATATGGCTTTATTGCACAAGATTTAGAAGATATAATACCCGACATAGTTAATATACCACGCGATAGCAAAGATTTATATAGTATTGATTATATTTCTATGATACCATTATTAACAAAGTCTATACAAGAATTATCTAATATCATAAATAATCAACAAAAAGAATTAAATTGGTTAAAAACTAAGTTATGATTTGCGAATTTTTTTTATTAAATATAAATATTAATTATATAGATAGAAGAGTATAAATATGACTATCTTAAATGTAGGTTACGGTACTACTGATCCTCAGGAATTATTACACTTGGTACAAAGTAATGTAACACTTATTTTACAAGATAGCAGAAATAATAACGAAGGTACAGTAAACTTAGAATTTATTCAGGGTCCTGGAAATTTTGGCGAAAATTCTCATATTGATTGGAAACTATCTAATTCTAATTCAACCTTTTGTATTAAAAGAGCAGCTAACAATATTACTAGTAATGTTGTAGTAGTAAATGAAAATGGAAACGTAACTGTCAGTAATGATATGTTAGTACAGGGCGAGTTTATAAGACAAGGTGTTAATATATATTATCATTTTGAAAACATAATAGATGACGTTAGTTCTAGTTTGGAAAATGAACTTGATTCCACATCTAATATCTTATTCATACAATCTAGCAATTTTACTGTCAATGCAAGCAATTATGTTCTCAAAATAGAAGATGAAGTTAATGATAGAATAGATAACGCCAATACTTACTCCTTAAATACTTCAAATATTATATCAAATAGAATTACGAATTTATCGGCTGATAAAATAGCAAATGGTAATAATAATAAATTTATTGTTAACGGTATTTATTCAAACGATTTTGAAGTATATGGTAATCTAACAGCATCAAATTTAACTATCCATGGCACTACTACAACTCTAAATACAGATCTATATGTTACTGAGCAATTAGATATCCAAAATAATAGTGATAGCGTAGCATTAAATATAATACAACATCATGCAAGCAGTGACGTAGTTAATATAGCTACTAATACAACACAATTATTAACACTTAAAAATGATGGTAAATTCGGAATTGGTACAACTGTTCCCGCTTTTACATTGGATTTAAATGCTACCGATGGTATCAAGTTACCCTCTGGTGGTGAAGATACTAAGCCCGATAATTTGGTTTCTAGCAACTATGGTTTGATACGTTATAATACCGATTTAAAAACATTTGAAGGATATGGTCACGGTGGGTCCAGTGGTGCTTGGAGTTCGCTTGGTGGAGTCAAAGATGTTGACGCTGATACTTATATTAGTGCCGAAAATAATGCTGGTGATGATAATGATGAGCTTAAATTCTTTACAAGCAATTTTGAAAGAATGGTCATTACTAGCAATGGCTTAATTGGTATTGGTACAGAGTCGCCGGCATTTTCATTAGATATTAATGCTACAGATGGACTCAAACTACCCGCCGGAGACGAAGCACAGCGACCCGATAGTTCAACAATAGTTAAAGGTGTCATACGATATAATACTGAAAGTGACCAATTTGAAGGATATGGTGCTGGTAACGCATGGGGATCATTAGGTGGAGTCAAAGATGTTGACGGTGATACTTATATTAGCGCTGAAAATAATGCTGGCGATGATAATGATGAGCTCAAATTCTATACAAGCAGTAATGAGAGAATGGTCATTACTAGCAATGGCTTAATTGGTATTGGTAATACAGAACCATCTTCGTTATTATCTTTATCAGGGGACGATACTACTATCAAGATTCAAGATAGTAAAAATGACGATACTGGATCAACTAATATTGAACTCATTAATGGCCCAGTAGACTCATTTAGCGATAATACAAACCTATATAATTGGAGAATTTCTAATAGTAATAACCAATATATTTTAGCAAGTGGAAGCAATAATCAAATATATGAACGATTTATTATTAGCGGGGAAACAGGTAACGTTGGTCTCGGTACACAACCACATATATTTGTAGAAGGTGAAAATGATGAATATAAAATGACAATTAAAGGAAATATAAATGTTGATGGTTTCATTTATAAAAATGGGGAGATTTATCGCGGTGAAGGAAGTGTAGGTGTTATATCACAACATATGCCCGTTCAAACACAATCTATCACTTATACTAAAACAAGAATTATGACAAGTACAGAAAGCAATTCCCAAAATATAGTTCCCGATAATGGTTGGAGATTTATAGATAATAATCTGACAAGTGGATTTGTAATAAAAATAAAACCGTCGCATGTAAGATCAAAAATATTATTGAATCTTTCTTGTCATGTTGGTTTTGATAGTATACCAGAATCAAGATGGTGGGGACTCAAACTATATAGAAAAATAGAAGGCTTGAATGGTGGTAATTGGACAGAAGTAAGTGAAGCAAATGGAGAAAATACAAATGGGTTTTCAAGCTGTTGGTTATCTCACAACATGGGCGCAAACTTATCTACATATGAAAATTTTATAACAAATGTATCAGGTACCTTTTTTGACGAACCTTTCAAAGGTATCTCTTCTGATATTAAAACTGTTTATTATACTGTTAAGTGGAAATCTAATTTAGGAACATATAATACTAATAGTGGTGGTGGTGAATTATATTTCAACAGACCTGCTGTATTACTTGATACAAGCAACTCACCCGTTTTGTCATCTTCTTGGTCGGCACAAGAGGTATGGCAATTAGGAACTCCATATATTCCCGGCGAAGCTTCTAATGTGATTACCATTTTTGATCAAGATTTTGTAGGTATTGGCAATACCGAACCCCAATATGAATTGGATGTTGGTGGCGATATCAATATAACAGGGACTTATTTATTAAATAATGTTGATGTTTTCACATACACAAGCAATTATATTCTTAGAATAGATGGTGAAGTTAATGACCGGCTTGATGCTACTGATTCTAATTTAGCTAATACTGATACTGGTATAATAACTACATCTAATATTTTATTCTTACAATCTAGCAATTTTGATGCTCATGCAAGCAATTATATTCTTAGAATAGATGGTGAAGTTAATGACCGGCTTGATGCTACTGATTCTAATTTAGCTAATACTGATACTGGTATAATAACTACATCTAATATTTTATTCTTACAATCTAGCAA
>Ga0255758_10000054_pt1 | contig 102908 bp, 109 predicted proteins | sample 011ome_24_FD_179958 | JGI IMG/M metagenome (GOLD analysis project Ga0255758, IMG submission 179958) | Coastal salt marsh microbial communities from the Groves Creek Marsh, Skidaway Island, Georgia - 011513CT metaG (version 2) | ecosystem: Environmental > Aquatic > Marine > Intertidal zone >... | reverse complement strand
TATCAACCGTAGCTTTAGAATAATGAGCAAGCTCATTTTCAGGCACATGATAGAGCTCTAGATTATTTTTGCTTACACCTTGTTCATCCCACCAATTTATTCGTGCCTCAACCCAAGACTCATGCCACTGCTCATCTGTTCCAGGCGCAACAAAAAATTCAAGCTCCATTTGCTCAAATTCTCTTACCCTAAACACAAAATTTCTTGGTGTAATCTCATTTCTAAAAGCTTTACCGATTTGGGCGATACCAAATGGAAGCTGCTTAGATGTTGAATCTACAACATTCTTAAAGTTTGTAAAAATATGTTGAGCTGTTTCGGGCCTTAAGTACGCAAATGATTCACCATCTTCAACCGGCCCTACTGCAGTTTTAAACATCAAATTAAATGGTCTTGGTTCTGTCAGGTTATTTGAACCACAAGATGGACAGTTTTCTGATTTTAATTGGTCGGCACGCCACCTAGATTTACAATCTCTGCAGTCTACAAGTGGATCAGTAAATGTATCTTCATGACCAGAGAATTTTAAGACACTTGGCTTTGTTAATATTGAAGCATCCAGGCCCTCAACATCATCTCTATCAAAAACCATTTCTCTCCACCATGACTGCTTCAAGTTATTTTTGAGCTCAACACCCAATGGGCCATAATCATAAAGACCTTGCAAGCCACCGTAAATTTCATTGGACTGAAATATAAACCCCCTTCTTTTGCAGAGGGCTACCAGTTCTTCCATTGTTTTAGCTGTCAAAATTATCCTTTGTATTTCATGCTTGAGAAGACTACATTATGCAGTTATTTTAATTATATCTATAGAGCTTTTGTGCAACTGTGGAAAGATAAACCTATAAAATTATTAATTAAAGGGCGATAATTTATACAAAGATCCCTAAATGAAGATAATTTTCTATATTTTTACGATTTACCCATTGAGATTTGCATTTCTGGTGCTGGATATTGTATTCAAAGTTATGCCAGTAAGAGTTTTAAGGCTTGTACCATCATTTACAGTAACTAGAAAAAATCTATCTATTGCATTTACAGACCTAAATGATCGAGAGCTAGATTGCCTTGCTAAAGAAAGCTACAAAGAAACATTAAAAAGTTTTTATGAAACTTTATACACTTGGTCTCGCTCCTACAAAAAAATAATCTATCAAACTAAAAGAATTAACAATAGATTTTTATTTAACGCCCCCATAAAAGAGGATGGCTTGATAGTTATTGCTCTTCATAACAGAAGCATAGATTTTATGTTGAGATGGATAAGCTCTCAAAGACCCCATACATCTCTTTATAAAAAGATTAAATCAAAACTTATTAATAGTTTTGTAAAAGAATTTAGAGAGGAGGGAAACTGCAAAATGGTTGAAACTGGAATAGGGGGAGTAAAGTCTATTCTTGCCTCTTTAGAAAATAATCAAATGACCTGTATGGCATCTGATCAAGTTCCAGCCCGTGGGCTTGGAGTCTACTCAAAATTTTTTGGACATGAGTGTTATTCATTTGCACTCGCTCCAAAACTTGCAAGGAAATCTAACAAACAAATTCTATTGTCATATCTATCCTATAAGAAAGATCTTGGACATATTATAAATTTTAAGAAACCTAGCAAGGATATTTATTCTGATAATGGGGTTGATATCATGAATGCAGACATGGAACATGAGATTAAAAAATCTCCTGCAGAGTACTCATGGGAATACAAAAAATTTAGAAGGCTCTCACAAGAACCTAAAGATATTTACAAATCTTAACGACGCCAAAAAGCTGGCGTGAATAGTACAAGGAGAGTAAAAATTTCAAGCCTACCTAAAATCATCGCAAAGCATAAAATAAATTTCCCAAACTCACTTACATTTGCATAGTTGCTGGCGACATCACCCAAGCCTGGACCCAAGTTATTTAGGCAAGCCCCGACAGCAGAAAACGCTGTCTCAAAACTTAGCCCTGTTCCAAGCATCGCCATGAGCAAAAACATAAATATAAACACATAGATAGAAAAAAATCCCCAGACTTTTTCAGCAATTTTTGAATCAATCACCTTGGTGCCAATCTTTGAAGAAAGGACCGCATTTGGGTGAATAGTTTTTAATATTTCTTTGTATGCTTGGTTAATCATTATTAACACTCTCCAAGCTTTAATGCCTCCGCCAACAGACTGAGAGCATGCCCCCATAAAAGCACCAACAAGCAAAAGATATGGTAAAAAACCAGGCCAAAGTGAGAAGTTCTCTGTGGTAAAACCTGACGTTGTAACTGTAGAAACAACATGAAAAACTGTTGTGCCAAAAGCGGAAAAAATATCCGCATATGAGTTACTTATAATATGAACAATCAATGATATGATAATAATCAAAAGCACAACAGACAAAAAGAATCTAAACTCTGAATCATAAAAATATTTGAGAGGTTTGCCACCAAATATTGCAGCATAATGTACTGCAAATGATGCGGCAGAAAGCAACATAAAAATAATACAAACTGCCTCTATTAACGCGCTATCAAAAAACCCAATACTTCCATCATGTGTTGAAAATCCACCGCCAGCAACAGTGCTCAAACTATGAGCAATAGAGTCAAACACATTCATTCCAGAAAGAAGATATAAAGTTGCACAAGCAACAGTAAGGCCAACATATATTTTCCATAAAGCTTTTGCACTATCAGTTATCTTTGGAGTAAGTTTTTGATTGCCATGACTTCCAGGAAGCTCCATTTTGTATAGCTGGCCACCTCCGATTCCTAAAGCCGGCATTACCGCTACTGCCAAAACTATTAATCCCATTCCACCTATCCACTGAAGCAGTTGTCGATACAAGAGAATTGATTTTGGCAGATTATCCAAACCAACAATTGTAGTAGCCCCAGTTGTTGTTATTCCTGAGGCTGATTCAAAAATTGCATCACTGACACTCAGCCCAAAAAAATAAAATGGAACTGATCCAGCGCAAGCCAAAACAACCCAGAACAATGTGGTAATAACAAAGCCATCAGAAATATTAAGAGTTAAATTTTTTTGACGAGTTGCAGCCCATATTGCGCATCCAAAAATACTGAAAAATAAAAACGAGTATAAAAATACCTCACCGCCAGATTCGCTATACATATATGTAAGAATTAAAGGCGGTATAAACGAAAGACTAAATATTCCCAGGAGAATACCTAACAAGTTAAGGATTGATTTGTAATTCATCAGTCTTCTAGAAAAAGATTTTCTATTTTTTCTTTATCTGTTTTTCCAAGAATAAAAACTATAATCCTATCGTTGGGTTTCAGAAGCAAATCTTTTGAATGCATAAAAATTTCTTCCCCCCTTATCACCGAAGCAATAACACAGCTTTCTGGAAGAGGCAGCTCAGAAATAGGCTTATCAAAAAAACCTGCAGTGAATTTATTTTTATGGATTATTCCCTCTATTGCCTCAGCACCACTTTGCATTTTAAAAATTACCTCTTGAGGAACATCGCCTCTTGCAAGGTGTTGCAAAACCATAGAAACAGTTAGCCGTTGTGGTGAGAGAGCTATGTCAACAAAATTTTTGGGAAGTATATTTATGTAAGTGTAATTATTTACAATAATTATAGTTTTTTTGGCTCCGAGTTTTTTTGCAAGAAACGCTGACATGATATTGGTTTCATCATCGTTGGTTAAAGCACAAAAAATATCTATATTTTCTATATTTTCACTTTTTAAGAGCTCTTCGTCTGATCCTGCGCCTTTTAGGACAATTGTTCTGTTTAATTGCCTTGATAGGATGTCACACCTATCACCATCTGGATCAATAATCTTAATTTTGTAGTCATCCTCTAGAGTTTTTGCTAATGCATAGCCTATTTTACCCCCACCTATGATCATTATTCTGGATGATGAGGTATCTTGCAGCCTCATTTCTTGAACCACGCCATCAATATCGCTTTCTGCTGCTAAAAAGTATATTTCATCATTTTCTTTGATTATTGTTTTGCCATCCGGTATTAATGGCTTTCCTTTTCTGTATATAGCAGGAACATAGGTATCTGTATCTGGAATGTCGCTTTTAATACTCTTAAGCTCTCTGTTAACCAACATCCCATCTTTTTTAGCCTTTACTGACACAACCTTTATAGATCCGTTTGCAAATGATTCAATTTGCTCTGCGCCAGGATGTTTGATTAAGTCTACAAGATGTTCTGTTACTTCGTTTTCTGGGCCTATGGCAATATCAATATTGTTTTTTCCAAATGCTTCTAAAGATTCAAGATATGAAGAATCAGAAAGTCTGCAGATTGTTTTTTTAACATTAAATTTAGATTTTGCTATCTGGCAGGAAGTAATATTGCACTCATCACTATTAGTGACAGCTAGCAAAATAGTATTTTCATCTGCTCCAGCTTTTTCAAGTGTAATTGGATGGGAGGCATGACCAATTTCTGTGGCCAGATCATAGTCTTCCTGAAGCCTTAAAAGTTTATCTTTATTTAGGTCAACAATACTGACTTCGTATTCTTGTCTGGAAAGTGTTGAGGCTAGGCTGCTTCCTACCCTTCCAGCGCCAAGTATTAAAATTTTCATTGTTATAAATTAAACCTCTTTTTAGAGAATTGGAAGAATTGCAGAAATTAAATTATTTCTCAAAAAATTCTGCGTGTGCATTCGCAGCATCTGATGCGGAAATAATACGTTTGCCTGGGAATTGTAAGTGAGTAATAACTATCATTGAATCATTTGTTTTAACTGCAAGTCCTTCTGATATAAATTTAAAATCATTTCCTTTAAAAGCTTCCTTGTTGCCGTTATATTCCTTCAATCCATGGATTTTTATTGCTATATTATTTTTTTCAAAATACAGTCCGGGCCATCCAATAAACGCTTTAAACTTTTGAAATATTTCCTTAGTACTTTCTTTTGTAAAATCTGTCTTGCCAGATAATTTATCAATTTTTGAACAATAGCTAGCCTCATCATTATTTTGCTCCTCAATAGCTAGCTTATTATTTAAAATATTGCGTAAATCATTTTCAAGATTTTTGACACACAAAGAAACAAGTTTATTCTCAAGATCTATTTTGTTATCTGACTTTAATATCTTTATTTCATGAGAGCAGTAAACTGGCCCCTCATCCATTCCCTTAGACATTCTCATAATTGATATCCCAGTTTCATAATCATTATTTAATATCGATGCTTGAATTGGAGAAGCTCCCCTATATTTTGGCAACAAAGAAAAGTGAATATTTATTGGTGCAATATTTGGCGTATCAAGCATCCACTCAGGAAGTATTTTTCCGTATGCTGAAACAACCAGGAAATCAAAGTTCAATTGCAAAATTTCTTGTTTGAACAAATCATCAAGTTTGGTGGGTTTAAAAGTTGGAATTCCAAGTTTTAAAGCTTCCGCAGCTACAGAAGATGCCTCTTTACCTTTGCCTCTCTTTGATCTTTTATCCGGCTGGCTTATTACACCTACAATTTCTAATCCTGCATTTGCCATAGAATTTAATATTTTTGCAGATGATTTGGGTGAGCCAGCAAATAAAATCTTCATTTTGTCTATAAGTTCTGTTAAATTCTCTAAAATTCTTCTATTTAGAGGCTTTCTTCCTAATTCTGTCTCTTTTGAGAGGGGAAAGATAGTCAACCATTAGCTTTCCCTCCAAATGATCGATTTCATGCTGAATACATACAGTAAGCAAGCCGGAGGGTTCTGCTTCATGTTGTTTGCCATTAATATCTTGCCAAGTTAAATATATATTGTCTGGCCTAGTTATGTCCTCCGTTATACCAGGGACTGAGAGACAGCCTTCTGTAAATGAAAGTAGACTTTTGTCATTTAAAATCTTAAATTCAGGATTAATAAATATTTTTGGATCATTTCGCTCTTCAGATAGATCCATAACTATAATTCTTTCGTGAATATCAACCTGAGTTGCTGCAAGACCTATGCCTTCTTCTGCATACATGGTTTCAAGCATATTAGAAGTTATAATTTCAAGACTTTTGTCGAATTTAGTTACTGGTACAGCAACCTTTCTTAATCTTGGGTCCGGAAATGTTAAAACTTTTAATCTAGGCATATACACATTATATGTTCATTCTTTATAATCAACATCTTTATTTATAGCAAAAGGAGCTATTTTATGTCCGATAACATCTCTGTTTCAATATTTATGGGTTCTAAGTCAGATCTGCCAGTTGTGCAGGCTGCATCAGACACACTTAATGAATTTAATGTGCCTCATCGAATGTTTATACTTTCTGCGCATAGAACACCCGAAGAAGTTGTGAAAAGAGTAAAGGAGTCTGAAAAAAATGGAGTCAAGGTATTCATAGCTGCGGCAGGCATGGCTGCTCATTTAGCAGGTGCAATTGCAGCCCAAACAAGCAAACCAGTTTTAGGTATTCCTCTTGGAGGAGGAGACTTAGATGGAATGGACTCATTGCTTGCTACCGTTCAAATGCCAAAGGGCGTTCCTGTGGCAACTTTTGCAATTGGAAAATCTGGAGCAATAAATGCCGCATTATGTGCGGTCCAAATCTTAGGAACCTCAGATGAAAAAATCGCAGCTATGCTAGTTGAGTATAAGTTAAAAATGCACGATGATGTTTTGGCTGCAAATGAGTCAATTCAGTAATTAATTTGAAGGAATTTTCATCTCCTGCCGATGCATCTAATTGGTTAAAAGAAGGTAAAATTTTAATCCATCCAACGGAGGGAGTTTGGGGCCTTGGTTGTGATGCGTCAAACAGTAGTGCTTGCAAAAAAATATCCTACTTAAAAAAAAGATCTGATAATAAAAACTTCATCTTGCTGGCTCCATCAATCTCCTTTGCATTAGAGTTTTCTGCTGAATTGGAAGCATCAAAAATCGAATTTTTAGAGTCCGTTTGGCCAGGCCATGTTACCGTTATAATGCAAGCAAATGATTCCCTGTCACTATCAATAAAAGCTATAGATAATACTATTGCAATCAGAGTAAGTGATCACTTACCTATTATAAATTTACTTAATTTATTTAATGATTTAATGGTCTCTACTTCTGCAAATATAAGCAATTTTCCAACTCCCAACTCACTTGATGAGGTAAAAAAAATCTTCGATGACCCAGACGTTGCAGCGTATGCTCATAATAATGGAGATGCTTTAAAACCATCTTCAATAATAGACCTAAAAACCATGGAATACATTCGTGAATAAGTTGACTAAAAATAATCTTGCATTGATTGAATTAAGGCTTAGATCTGTTCAAAGAAGCATAGATAAAAAGCTGAATTCTTTAAACATAAAAGCGTCACAACGAAAGGCTGAAACCTGGAATCGCAAACAAGGTGGAGGTGGAAAATCTATATCTATAAATGGTGATGTAATAGAAAAGGCCGCCATTAACTTTTCTTCAATTTCGGGCAGCAAGTTGCCCGCATCTTCACTAGCAATTAAATCAAAATCTAATGGTTCTTCAGAATTTCGTGCGATTGGAGTCTCTGTTATCTCCCATCCCTTTAATCCATATTGCCCAACAAGTCATATGAACATAAGGATATTTCTGGAACTAGGCAAGAGCTCTATCATCAAAAATTGGTGGATAGGCGGCGGGTTTGATTTAACCCCTTATGTTATATCTAATGAAGACGCATCACTTTGGCATAACGAAGCCAAACTAACATTAGACGAATTTAATAAGACATTTTATAGAAAATTTGCAAAAAACTGCGATGAATACTTTGTTCTTCCGCATAGAAATGAGAACAGAGGTATAGGAGGTATTTTTTTTGATCAACTTCAGCATAAAGATATTGAGTCAAGCCTATCGTTATTAGAAAAAACAGCCGAGTCATATATTAATACCTATGAAAGGATTATCTTGTGCCATAGAAATACAAGATTTTCTGCAGAGGATAAAGATTTTCAATTGTATCGAAGGGGTAGATATGTTGAATTCAATCTTTTGTTTGATAGGGGCACAAAGTTTGGAATTGAGTCTAATGGGAGAACAGAATCTATATTAGCCTCTTTGCCTCCTTTTGTGAGTTGGCCTTTTTCAAATAGCAAAGAAATTAAAAAGAAAAATAAATCTTTGGTTATGCACTTTAATAAGAGCTGGAAAGAGAGAATATAAGTGAGTAAAAAAATAAAACTAGGAGTGGTAGGGGATCCAATAGACCATTCATTGTCGCCTTTGATACATTCTAAGTTTGGCGCATTGAATGGAGTGGAAATCGATTATCAGCCTTTCCATGTTGTTCAAAAAGATTTAATAGAGTTTATTAAAGATTTTTTTAATAAAGGTGGCCATGGATTGAACATTACCCTTCCACATAAACTAAATTGTGTTCATGCGGCTGATATTTTATCTAGTGAGGTTGAGTTGCTAGGCGCAGCTAATACTCTTAGTAAAAATCAAGACGAGCAAATCGTTGCATCTTCGACAGATGGACTTGGTCTTATTAGAGATTGTTCTGATAAGAATATAGAAATCAGCAACAAGAGGGTTTTAATTCTTGGTGCAGGCGGTGCTAGCCAAAGCATAATACCAGCGATCGCAAGGATGAATCCAGCGAAACTTATGATTGATAATAGATCACCTAACAAAATTGCAATTCTGCTGGAAAAGTTCTCCTCCTTTAAGCTTGAGCCTTTTGAGCAAAATGACGAGCCCATAGATTTATTAATTAATGCAACTTCGGCCGCTTTATCAGGCCCCTTTGACTGGGATATTCAAGATCAACTTAATAAAGAGACTATTTTTTATGACTTAAGTTACGGCAAAGCATCTGAAAATTTTTTTTCCTGGTCAAGCCAGTTTTCAAAAAATAGATTTGATGGAACGGGCATGCTTATTGCTCAGGCAGCATTTTCATTTCAATTGTGGTTTGATACATTTCCTGACATATCAAATATTGATTTAAGCAAACTTAATGACTAAAAATTTTATTCGATTTATTGCTGGTGCAGTATGCCCAAGCTGCAAAGAATTAGACAAGATCGCAATAACTCCTGATGATCAAACTATTTATTGTCTAAACTGTGATTTTAAGGAGCATAAACCTCAAGATGGCTCTATAAATGATTCAAAATCAACAGAACCAAAGGTCTTTAATATCGAAGATTTTAGGCCTAAAAAATCCTAGAATTTCATAACATTTACAGCTATTATAGCCACACAAAAAACCAGTTTGTTACAAGTTTTTAAATGCTAAAAAGCTTCTAATAAACATAATTTATAGTTATAATTACATATATCAATTATTTATTTTAAAAGCTTCAAATAGAAAGCAAAGGATTACTAATGTTTAAAAAAGCTACCACAAGCCTAAATAAAACACTTCTTACTGGATTCGTAACGTTGTTCTCAAGCAACATGTTTGCTGCTTGGGGCGACTTAAATATGACTGAAGGGGTAACAGCAATCAGCAAAGAAGTCTTTGATTTACACATGCTAATTTTTTGGATTTGTGTAGTCATAGGTCTTGTTGTATTTGGAATTATGTTTTACTCAATGTTTGCCTTCACCAAGAAAAAAAACCCAAGTCCTGCATCATTCCATGAAAATACTAAACTTGAGTTAGCTTGGACAGTGGTTCCTTTTTTAATCCTAGTATTTATGGCAATACCCGCATCAAATACCCTAACAAAAATCTACGATGATACAGAGGGAGATATTAATATTCAGGTAGTTGGTTACCAATGGAAGTGGCAGTATAAATACTTAGAAGATGACATAGATTTTTTCTCCAACCTCACAACTGATTGGGATGAAATATATAACAAAACTCCAAAAGGAGAATTTTATTTAGAGGAAGTTGATGAGGCGGTAGTAATACCAGTAGGCAAAAAAATAAGATTTTTAATTACAGCTAATGATGTTATTCACTCCTGGTGGATGCCAGACTTTGCCATTAAGCAAGATGCAATACCAGGTTTCATAAACACCGCTTGGACAATAGTAGATGAGCCTGGAATATATAGAGGCAAGTGTACAGAGCTATGTGGAAAAAACCATGGATTTATGCCAGTAGTAGTTAAAGTAGTTACCCAAGATGAATATGATGCATGGGTTCAGGATAAAAAAGATGCTGCTTTCAGAATGGCTGAACTTACTGAAAAAGATTGGAGTGTAGCCGAGCTCACTGAAAGAGGAGAAGGAATATACCTAAAGAATTGTGTTGCGTGCCATCAAGTTAATGGACAAGGCATCACAGGAATATTTCCAAACTTGGCCGGCAGTGATGTTGTTTTAAATGACAAAGCTAGAAATATTGAAATTTTGATGGAGGGTGTTCAAGGAGCCGCCATGCAATCATTTGCAAACCAGCTCTCAGAAGTTGATATGGCTTCGGTGATCACCTATACAAGACAAGCTTGGGGTAATGCCGAAAACGGCGATGGAGAAATCGTCGTTCCCAAAGACATTGTTGAATATAAAAAACCTAAAGTTTAAAAAAAAGGAAGTAATATGAGTGCAGTAATAGAATCCCACAATCATGATGATCACCATCATGGTCCTGCCAAAGGATTGACTAGATGGTTGTATACCACAAATCATAAGGATATAGGAACACTATATTTATGGTTTAGCTTTGCAATGTTCTTAATTGGTGGAGCAATGGCAATGGTTATAAGAGCTGAGCTTTTTCAACCAGGCATGCAAATTGTCGAACCAGAGTTTTATAATCAAATGCTTACATTGCATGGGTTGATTATGGTCTTTGGGGCTGTAATGCCTGCATTTGTTGGTCTAGCAAACTGGCTTGTGCCAATGATGGTTGGCGCTCCAGATATGGCGCTCCCTAGAATGAATAACCTAAGTTTTTGGATACTTCCTTTTGCATTTTTTATTTTATTATCATCTTTGTTTATGGAGGGCGGAGCTCCTAATTTTGGATGGACATTCTATGCCCCTCTATCTACAACCTATGCCCCTCCGAGTGTTACCTTCTTTATATTCGCTGTTCATATCATGGGAGCATCATCGATCATGGGATCTATTAATGTGATCGTAACAATTATGAATATGAGAGCGCCTGGCATGACCCTGATGAAGATGCCACTTTTTGTATGGTCATGGCTAATAACAGCATACCTATTAATAGCTGTTATGCCCGTTCTTGCAGGGGCAGTAACAATGATGCTCATGGATATTCATTTTGGAACAAGCTTCTTTAATGCTGCTGGTGGTGGAGACCCTGTTTTATTTCAACATATTTTTTGGTTTTTTGGTCATCCAGAAGTCTATATTATGATCCTTCCAGCTTTTGGTATCGCCTCTCATATCATTGAAACATTTTCAAGAAAGCAGTTATTTGGATACGCGTCTATGGTTTGGGCTATGGCCTCAATTGCAATTTTATCTTTTGTTGTATGGGCGCATCATATGTTTACAGTTGGGCTTCCATTAGCTGCAGAACTATTTTTTATGTGGGCAACAATGTTAATTGCAGTTCCGACCGGCGTAAAAGTTTTCAATTGGGTCACCACAATGTTTAAGGGATCAATTACTTACGAGACACCAATGCTCTTTGCTATAGCTTTTGTTGTGCTGTTTACCATAGGTGGTTTTTCTGGGCTAATGCTTGCAATTACACCTGCTGATTTCCAATATCATGATACATATTTTGTAGTGGCTCATTTTCATTATGTTCTTGTGCCAGGATCAATTTTCTCAATTATGGCCGCTGTCTATTACTGGATTCCAAAATGGACAGGGAATATGTATGACGAAAGACTTGGTAAATTACATTTTTGGCTCTCCTTTATAGGCGTTAATGTAACCTTCTTTCCTCAGCATTGGATCGGTCTTGCTGGAATGCCAAGAAGAATTCCTGACTATGCGTTGCAATTTGCAGACTGGAACATGATCTCTTCAGTTGGAGCATTTTTATTTGGTGCTTCTCAAATCTTGTTTCTATTTATCGTTGTCAAAACTGTCATGGGTGGCAAAAAGGCAACCCCAGAGGTCTGGGAGGGTTCAAGGGGCTTGGAATGGACTGTAGAGTCACCAGCTCCATACCATACATTTACAACTCCACCTAAGGTAAGTTAATGAACGAAGGATCAAAAAAAACGATTAAAACCCTCTGTTTTGCAGTTCTGGGAATGTTTACCTTTTCGTTTGCCTTGGTCCCTCTCTACAATGTTTTTTGTGAAGTAACTGGGCTTAATGGAAAAATTGAACTAAGGGCCACTAACGATAAAAATATTGAGGTTGATGATGGCCGAGATATCTCAATTCAGTTTGTTTCTCATAATAATGAAGAGATGCCTTGGACATTTAGACCTTCTGAAGACAACATCCAAATTCAGACAGGCAAGTATCATACAGCTACTTTTTATGTAAAAAATACAACCAATAAAAGAATGGTTGCACAGGCAATCCCAAGCGTAGCGCCATCAAACGCTGCTGCGCATTTAAAAAAATTAGAATGTTTTTGTTTTGAGCAACAAGAACTTGCTCCAGGCGAGGAAGCGCTCTTGCCGGTAAGGCTTATTTTTGATGATGAGCTTCCAAGCTCAATCAATAGTGTTGTTCTTTCATATACGATTTTTGATGTTACAGATTATAATGATGTTGAATTTACTCAACATCACAATGATGATCACCATGCCGATCATGAAATGGAGCCTTCAATATGAGTTATCAGAAATACTATGTACCTGAGGAAAGTAAATTTCCTATTTATATTGCAACAGCACTTTTTCTATTAGTGATGGGCGCCGCTGGCACAATTAACGATCTTGGAAAGCCTGACAGCAATTCTGTATACATCCTTTACTCAGGTTTTGCTGTTTTTGCAGTAACATTATACTTTTGGTTCAGAGCTGTTATTAGAGAGCACATTGCTGGTTTAGACAGTGCTCAGCTCCAAAAATCTTTCGTATTTGGCATGGGCTGGTTTATATTTTCTGAGGTAATGTTCTTTGCTGCATTTTTTGGAGCATTATTTTATGTAAGAAATTTTTCTGTGCCATGGCTCGGTGGTGATGGTGAAAAAGGTTTAGCGAATATGCTTTGGGAAGGCTTTGAAGCTTCATGGCCTGTTATGTCAACTCCTGACGCTGGGTCAGCATTTGTTCTCGCAGATAAAAACATGAGTTGGCCAGGCTGGGGCGATGCCTTAAAGTGGTTGCCAATGTGGAATACTATTGTGTTACTTAGCTCAAGTGTCACTGTTCACTTTGCTCACCTTGCGCTTAAAAATGACAATAAAAAGAGTTTTAATACCTGGCTTGGTATAACTGTTACCCTTGCGTTGATATTTGTTGGATTGCAGGCCGCTGAGTATTATGAGGCATATGCACATTATGGTCTAACACTTAACTCTGGTATATACGGTTCAACCTTCTTTATGTTGACAGGATTCCATGGCTTCCACGTAATGATGGGCGGTTTTATGCTTGCTGTAATGCTTTCTAGATCAGTTTTTTATAATCACTTTGATCCTCATAACCATTTTGGGTTTGAAGCTGCCTCTTGGTATTGGCACTTTGTTGATGTGGTATGGGTGATGCTATTTCTTTTTGTTTATATACTTTAATTAAGAGCCCCAAGGAACAGTATTTCCTAGCTCTCCAGTATAAAGGCCATAAGAGACCAAGATTAGTAGCAGTGCTGCAAGGCTAACCCTAAACCCAAGACTATATACAGAGCGTTTGCCTTGTCCCTGGTCTTTGAAAAGAAAAAAGAGACTACTGAACAAGCTCAAAAAGATTAAGATAATAACAACTGCAATAAGAGGTTTAAGCCACATACTCGAACTATAACATTTTTATAATGAAAGATTTATCAACAATTGAACATATAAAACACAATAAAGCATTGACTGCTTTTTCATGTGTCTTCATCGTTGTGTTTATTTTGTTAGGGTTTTGGCAGATAGAAAGAGCTGGATTTAAAGCAGGCCTTATCCAGGAATTTGACTTGGAGCAAGCGAAAGCTCCCAAGCCCATTTCCGGCTCCTCTTTACAATGGAGCAGAGTATATTTAGAAGGTTTTTATGATCCCACCCAACAAGTTCTAATAGATAATCAAATTAAAGATGGGAAGGTTGGCTACAAAATATACACACCTTTTTACTATGGCCAAGATCAAGCAATATTCGTTGATCGTGGCTGGATCTCTCAAGGCAAAACAAGAAATGATCTACCCAATATAAATTTTAAAGCCTCTAAATTGCGCATCATTGGGAGCCTTGTAAAGCCTGAGAAAGAAGTTTTAGCGGGCGATGAATTATTGACCAATGATTGGCCTTTAGTCTCTCAAACCAAATCACCAAGCGTAATTCAAGAAGCCTATGAAAAACAATTTTTAAACATGGTGCTGATTTTAGATCCTGGCTCTTTATTCATGAATGAGCATGTTGCATTAACACCCTTTGTTATCACACCAACCAAACACTACGGCTACGCTCTTCAATGGTTTACCATGAGCCTCGTCTTAGCAGGAATGTTTATATATGCAATTAAGAGAGAATCATGAGAAGCAAGATATTTTTAGCAATTTTATTATTAACACCCCTTTTGGTTTTATTGATTTCAACACTATCTTTTCAGTCAGGCTATTCGCCAAAATATACCAAAAACAATGGGGTATTTTTTACTGAATATTTTGATGCAACCAAACTCAGCCTTATTAAAGATTCAGAAAATTTAAAATTTGAAGACGGCAAATGGCTATTTGCCACCTATGCCTCAAAAAATGCAGAGTTAGAAGAAGCGCTTTATTTGATGCGACAACTTAACGTAGCCCTTAATAGAGATATTAATAAACTAAAAAGAGTAGTTTTTTCTCAGGATGGGGAAACATTAGAAAATAAGCTAATTGATTACCCAAGAACTCAAGTCATCATTGATTCTGAGGGAAAATTGTTTGAGCAGTTATTAGAGGCTAGCGATGAAGAATTTTTTCTTGAACAAAAAATTTTTATAATTGATCCATATGGAAGGGCGGTAATGTTTTTTCCAATTTCCTTGGATCCAAAGTTAATTTTAAAGGACTTAAAGGTTTTAATATGAGTTTAATTAGAGGGCTTTCATTTTTTGGATTATGTTTTGCATTCGTTGTGATAGCATTGGGTGCATGGACAAGGCTTGTTGATGCTGGTCTTGGCTGCCCAGATTGGCCAGGGTGTTATGGTTTTGTGGTATTCCCTACCACTGAAGCTGAAATCCTAATAGCAGAACAGCGATATCCTCAATTTCCTTATGAAATTGATAAAGCCATCCCCGAGGTTGTTCATAGATACTTTGCTGCTGCCCTTGGGTTTATAGCAATCTTGCTGGTTGTTTTTTGTTATAAGCATAAACTGCCAACTAAAATTAAAGCTATTGCATCTTTCTTATTGTTCTTTATTTGTTGCCAAGGATTATTTGGCTATCTTACTGTGAGTTTGAAGCTCTTACCAATCATAGTAACAGGTCATTTGTTTGGCGGTTTTATTACCCTAAGTTTATTCTTCTACCTATTTTTGAACACAAGTGATGGCATTAAAAATCATCAGATTGGACACTTAAAGGTTTTGGGCGGCATTGCTTTATTCGCCCTTTTAATTCAGATCTTCTTAGGGGCCTGGACAAGCACCAACTATGCCTCTTTGGCTTGTGTTGATTTTCCAACATGCCAAGGAACATATAAGCCTGAGATGAATTTTTCTGATGGATTTAATTTGTTACAAGAAGTTGGCCCGAATTATTTATATGGCCTATTAGACAATGAAGCAAGGGTTGCCATTCATTACTCTCATAGAGTCAGCGCATTAATTTTGACGCTAATTTTCATGGTTTTAATTACTAAGCTTTGGTTTTCTAATGCCGCTCCGTTGGCTTCTACTTTGGGAGTAATATTGGTCACTCAGATTTCTTTGGGAATTATGAATGTTGTTTATGTGCTTCCTTTGTATATCGCTATCGCGCATAATTTAGTCGCAGCATTATTACTATTAGCAACCCTAATGGTTAATCTTGTGATTTGGAAAGATGAATAGCACGATCAAAAACTACTATGAACTATGTAAACCCAACGTAGTTCTGATGATGCTAATTACTGCATTGGTTGGATCATTGCTGGCCAGCAAAACCCTAGCGCCATTATCTTTAATAGCTTTCGCAATGCTTGGCATTGGTTTGTGTGCTTCCTCAGCGGCGGCAATCAATCAAATTATTGATAGAAAAGTAGACGCTAATATGAATAGGACAGAAAACAGGCCTATTCCTCAAGGGGAAGTTAGCCCTATTAATGCCTCAATTTTTGCGCTTGTTCTAGGCACACTTGGCGCATTTATTTTGGTGGTTTATGTAAATGCATTGACCGCATTGCTTACTTTGGCATCTTTAATAGGATATGCCTTTGTTTATACGGTGTATTTAAAAAGAGCTACACCACAAAATATAGTTATTGGCGGTCTTGCTGGTGCTGCTCCGCCATTGCTAGGATGGACGGCAGTTACAAATTCTATTGATCCAAACTCTCTTTTGTTGGTATTAATTATTTTTGCATGGACCCCGCCCCACTTTTGGGCTCTTGCTATACACAGAAAAGATGATTATGCCAAAGAAAATATTCCAATGCTTCCAGTAACCCATGGAGTCCAATTTACAAAACTTCAAATTATCCTCTATACAATTATATTAATTTTGGTTAGCTTGTTACCCTTTGTTGTTCTGATGTCTGGAATTTTATATCTAATAGCAGCTCTAATTTTGGGAACTATTTTTTTATATTACTCAGTTCAACTATATTTTAACGAAGATAACAGTCTTGCCTTTCCGACTTTTGTTTACTCAATCTATTATATTTTTCTTATTTTTGCTGCTTTGCTTTTTGATCATTATCTAATCTAATCTAATCTAAATATGAATATGAGTAAGAATATTAAAATCTCATTAGTTTTAATCATTTTATTTATGGTTTCAGTTCTATCTTTGTTCATTAATAAGTTAACTACTCCAAGATACTTGTCTGCACCTGAGCTTTTAGTAAATGGATACTATCAATTTCCCACCCCGAAGGAGTTTTCTAATTTTCAAATTTTTACATCTAATGAGGTCATGCTTAATAAAGATATTTTCAATGGAAAATGGACCTTAATATACTTTGGATATACTCGATGTCCTGCAGAGTGCCCAATTGCAATGTCTTTAATAAAGAGTCTTTACTCAATATTAGCGTCAAAAGGTTTTAATTTAGAAGATAAGCAGGCCCTTCTTGTGACCATAGACCCTGAGAATGATACTCCTAATGATGTTGATCAATATGCGAAAGCTTTTAATGAATCATTTATTGGGGCTCGGGGAGACAGACCTATGCTTTTAAGCATGGCGACGCAACTAAACGTAATGGTGGTCGAGCCTCCTAAAAATATACAACATAACCAAATGGAACATTTAGAAAATCATTCAAATAATATTTTATTGATCAATCCTGATGGACAATATGTTGGATTTTTTAGACCTCCGTTTGATGAGGAGAAGTTTTTACTTACTTATCAGTCAGTTGTAACACCGCGTTAGCTTTCAAGAAATTTATTTCGTAGCTTTTGAATATCTTCATCAGAAATATTTAAACCATCTCTTATAAAATTTTCTAAACTGCCATATTGTTCTTCAGCCGTTTCAAAGGCTGTTTCAATATATATTTGTTCAACACCTATCAATGGACGTAAAATTTCAGCATCAGCCTGATATAAGCTCATCAATTTTATTTGATCTAAAATTTCTTCAATTCTATCTTCGGTAAAAGCATTAGTCTTCATATAATCTTTAATTACATCTTCTCTAGATACGCCCAAAGCGATCAGTGAAATTGCTGCAGCAAAACCAGCTCTATCTTTGCCAGCTGTACAATGAAACAGAGTCGGAGCGTCTTCATCTATCAACCCTCTTAGAAAATTTTCATAAACATCCGTATAGTTTGTTACAAACTCTCTATTTGCATCTATCAAAAAACTTTCAACTTCCCTGTCTGTCTCGCCTTTTAACACAGCTTCAATTTTTGATCGCATAGCTCCATCAACACTAATAGGCATTTCAACGTAGCTAATTCCGGTGGGAATAATGTCTGGATCTTCAGTTTTTTCTTCCTCTGATCTGAAATCAACTATCTTTTTGATGCCAAGGGCTTGAAGATACTCTTGATCAGTCTCAGAGATATCACTTAGCTTATCTGAGCGAAATAGCATACCCCATTTAACTGATTTGCCATCAGTAGTTTTGTACCCTCCAAGCTCTCTTGTGTTATGAGCGCCATCCATTGGAAGAAGTCTATGCTCTTCATTTTGAAATGAGTTGTTATTTTTGTGAAGAGGTCTATCCATTAAATCTATTCCTTCTGAGCATTGTGTCAGTGCCAAGCAAAGGAATAAAATTCCCGCTTTCTTATACATCAATAATTACCTTTCCCTTGGCTTTTCTATCTTTTAAATGTGCGATAGCTGCTGCTGACTCTTCAAGTGTGAACCTATCAGAAATTTCGGGATTAATCTTGCCTGCAGCATGAAGGTCGAACAGTTCTTTGAAGTTTTTTTCATTTTCATCCGGAAACATCATTGTCCATGCTCCCCAAAAAACTCCAACTATTTGACAGCCCTTTAACAGAGCGAGGTTAAGAGGTAGCTTTGGTATTTCTCCAGCTGCAAATCCAATCACGAGAAATCTACCTTCCCATGCTATTGATCTTAAAGCTGGCTCACTAAAAGATCCTCCAACAGGATCATATATAACATTAGCCCCTTGACCTCCAGTGAGCTCTTTAATTTTATTAGAAAGTTCCTTTTGCTGATCTCGATCAAGATTGCCCGAGGGGTAGACGAATGCTTCATCAGCCCCATGCTCTAAACATATTTTAATTTTTTCTTCAGAAGATGCCGCCGCAATAACTCTTGCACCCATCGCTTTTCCAAGCTCAACAGCGCTTAGTCCAACTCCCCCAGCAGCCCCTAGAACCAGCAATGTCTCTCCAGACTTGAGGTTCGCTCTCTGCTTTAATGCATATAAAGAAGTTCCATAAGTCATTGGAAGAGCTGCAGCAACAGGAAAATCCATTTCCTTTGGTATCAAAACCACTCTGGTAGCTTCAACCACAATTTTTTCAGCAAAACATCCATTTCCTGCCATAACAAATACATGATCACCTACATTGCAGGAATCGACGCCTTCACCAATTTCTGCTATTACCCCAGAACACTCAGCCCCTGGAATAAATGGCATTGGTGGCTGGACTTGGTACAGGCCTTGAATCATCAAGACATCTGGAAAGTTAACACTAGCGGCTTTGATCTCTATTAAAACTTCACCATTGCCTGGTACTGGATCATCTATGTCAGACATGATTAGTTTTTCAGGGCCGGCTAATTCTACACACTGCAAAGCTTTCATTGTTTTTCCTAAATTTTTGAATTATATAATTCTACATATTTATTAATGTCCATGCCCGCATTTTTATTAAGATTTTTGAAATCTTTTAATGATTTTTTGGCATTGAGACTAAACCTGGAAAAATCATCGCCAGCAAGTGAATGTTGTTTAGCAGCTATTTTTTTGCTCTGGACTAAACCATATTCTTGAAATGATAAATTTTGAGAATTCATCTCATTCATAATCTTTTCGCTTGGCAGTAAATTTTTACTCATTTCAGCACTTAAAGCATTTGAATATCCTTGAGAATATTCATCCATTGCAATTGCAACCTGCTCTAGCTCATCATGGAAGATCTTTTTTAATTCTTTGAGTGGAATTGAAACTCCATTTTGTTGTAATTGGATATTTGCTGATCTTCCATTTTCGACCATTATTTTTTGATTGGCTCTTATCTCTTCAATCTCTTTATCAGAAACCTGAGGGCTTTCAGAGATCAAGGAATGCATTATAAAAATGTCTAAAAGTTTAATTTGATTCTCATCAATACCCTCAGGAATAAAAGGATTAATATCAATTCCCCTCAATTCTAAATATTCTATTCCTTCATTTTTTAAAAGAGTTGCTGGGCGAGAACCACTTGGGCCAGATCTTTTTGGCCTAACTGTGTCATATAACTCGTTCTCAATCTGCAAAATCCCAGTAGAAATTTGTTGCGGAACACCCTGTTCATCAACTAATCCTATTTCTTCAAAATCCTTGACCGGAGTATTAATTCCTTTGACTATTGCATCAATAAATTCATCTAAATTGTTATAGTTGATTTTTAGTGCATTTTGCATGCTACTTTGATAACCAACATCACTCATTCTTAAAGATGTTGCAAATGGCAAAAATAGATCATTGTTTCCATGCTTTGAAAGAGAATGCTCTCTATTTAGCAAGTAAGACTCATGAGCAATAGGCGAGGCGCCGAGGCGCTCTAATAGAAACCAAAAATTTCTTTTAATGTTTCTAATTGCTCCAAGATATTTTTGATTTATAAAGCTCTGATTGGGGCTTTTAGCTAATGTATTCCAAGAATCTTCTGATAAAGAAAAGTTAAAGTGAATTCCAGATACGCATTGCATGATAGATCCATACCTTAATCTCAACCCTTTTCTATATATGTGTTTTAACATTCCGCTGTTGGTATTGCCGTATTCAGCAATTTTTATTTCTTGCTCGCTCTGAAATGCACATGGCATTGAGAAATTCCATAATATTTCTTCTTCCATTTCGCTGTAAAGAAATTTATGCAAAAGACTAAGATGTGCAAAAAGCTCTTCTGCAGACTCGAATGCGGGGGTGACGAGTTCGACAAGCGCTTCTGCAAAGTCAGTAGTAATGTCTTCGCTTGTCAGGGGCGATCCTAAGTTTCTAGGATGACTATTTTGAGAAATTTTTCCTTCTTGAGTGACGCGCAAAGACTCTCTTTCAATCCCACGCAAGATTCTAAGATTTTTAAAGAACCCCTTTTCTTGATGAGCTCTTAAAGAGCGCTTAAACGCGTCTGAAGTCATGCGTCTAGGCTAAATTGATGGGCCTGCTGCAACTATTGCTTCACTTACTGAGAATTTATTAAAGTTTTCTTGGAACTGCTCTATTAGGTTTTTAAGATATTTTTCATATTGACTTTGGTCTGCCCATGTTTCTTTAGGGGTAAGTACTTTTGAATCTACCCCATCAACAGCCACTGGAACTTCTAAATTAAGCCCTTCTATATGAGAGGTCTCAACATCATTTAATTCTCCATTTTGAATAGCATTCACTATTCTTCTTGTAGTTGGAATATCAAACCTTGAACCAATACCATGAGGACCACCAGTCCATCCAGTATTTACCAAAAAGACTTTAGAATTAAAAGCTTCAATTCGTTTCATCAAAAGATCCGCGTAAACACCAGCCGGTCTAGGAAAAAATGGCGCTCCAAAACAGGTAGAAAATGTAGTACCAATTGACTCAGTAGAACCAACTTCAGTTGAACCAACTTTTGCAGTATAACCACTAAGAAAATGATAAGCCGCCGCTTCTTTTGAAAGGATAGAAACAGGAGGTATTACGCCAGTTAAGTCACAGGTTAGGAATATAACAGTTTCAGGCTCGCCTGCGCAGTTTGATTCAATAGCATCATCAATATGTGATCGTGGATAGCAGCATCGACCATTCTCAGATAGGGAGGTATTAGAGTAATCAGGTGTGCCACTTTCATCTAGGTAGACATTTTCAATGATGCTGCCATGCTTAATAGCCTTCCATATAACAGGCTCGTTTTTTTCAGAAAGATCAATGGTTTTTGCATAGCAACCACCTTCAAAATTAAAAACAGTACCTTCACCCCAGCCATGCTCATCATCTCCAATAAGTGAACAAGTTGGATCAGCGGAAAGTGTGGTTTTTCCAGTTCCTGAGAGTCCAAAAAATAGCGACACTTTTCCATCTTTATTGACATTGGATGAGCAATGCATTGGCAAAACATCTTTTTCTGGCATTAAAAAATTTTGCACAGAGAACATTGATTTTTTCATCTCACCAGCGTATTTCATACCAGCAAGAAGAACTTTTCTGGCTGAAAAGTTTATGATCACACATCCTTCAGAATTTGTTCCATCTTCCTCTGGAGAGCACTCAAAATTTAAGGCACTCATTATTTGCCATTCTTTTTTTGCTTGAGGGTTAAACTCATCAGGACTAATAAAAATCAATTTGGAGAACATGCTATGAGAAGCGCTCTCAGCGGTAACATTTACAGGAATATAGTGATCATCATGCGCACCAACATGAACTTTAGAAAGGTAGCGATTTTTTTCTGCTAAATATGCATCAACTTTATCCCATAGAAGAGAAAACTTATCTGCATCAAAAGGTTTGTTAATGTCGCCCCAATCTATTAGATGTGAAGTGCTATCCTCTTTGACAATAAATCTATCATTTGGACTTCGTCCAGTTCGAGCTCCAGTTTCAAGCGAAAGAGCTCCATTACTTGCAATGGTTCCTTCTCCATTTTCAATTGCAGCTTTGATTAAGTCTTCTGTATTTAGTTCAAATGTTTCAGCCAACGTATTACTTTCCATAAATTTATTTACTCTTTCGATTCTACAATATTCTACATCTTTGAGAGAAGCATAACTTGATAAATTCTTGTAGTGGATTTGAAAATATTTAGCAATTATTGTCAATTAGCTTATAAATAATGATTTTAAAGCTTAAAATCAGCTTTACATTTGTAGTAATACTACAGACTTAGGCCTTACCTGACTTTTTAAATAAAAAGATAAAGTTGTAAAAAAATAAGAAAACAAAGAAGATTAATGCCCATTCGGCAAAATTAAAAATAAATCTCCATTCATATTCAGCACAATTACCATCACCAAGCAATATGGTTTGTATAACCTCAAAGATTGGAAGAGTATCCATCAGAAAGTCTATGGGCGGAGCACAAGTTGGAACTTGATCGCTAGGCAGGTTTTGCAAGTAAATTTGTCTACCAGCAATCACACCACCACAAATAGAAAATAAACCTGCTAATAGAAGAAGGATTTTTCTTATTGCTGAATATAATCCCGGGATCATCATAAGAGCTCCACACAAAGCAATAAAAGCAAAAGACCAACGCTGGAGTATGCAAAGTGGACATGGATCATAATAGCCAATAACCTCAAATATATACGCGCCCACTATTAACCCTAATCCAAGGCCAAGGTTAACGAGTGGTGGTAAAAGCAAAATTTTTTTTAGGATGCTCATATTTTGTTATTCAGGATTAAATGCATGATGATCTTATATTATCCATGGCTTATATAAAAACCTAATGACATAATAAATTTTTATGAATACTCCTGCAAAAAAAATTTTTTTGATAGATGGCTCCTCTTATTTATATAGAGCATTTCATGCTATGCCCCCCCTAGCGACATCATCAGGTCTTCCAACAGGCGCTGTAAAGGGGGTTACAAATATGCTGAGAAATTTACGAAAAGAGAATCCTGATTCATATTACCTTTCAATCTTTGATGCAAAAGGAAAAAACTTTCGTCATGATATATATAAAGACTATAAGGCTAATCGCCCTCCAATGCCTGAAGATTTAAGAGAGCAACTTTCTCCTTTAAAAGAAATTTGTAATGCCATGGGAATGCCAGTTATTGAGATCCCAAAAGTAGAAGCTGATGATGTCATTGCAACCTTAGCTTTCATGGGTTCTCAGCAAGGAATGCCCATGGTTATATCTTCTTTAGATAAAGACCTCATGCAACTAGTTGAGGACCCATTAGTAAAGATGATGAATACCATGAATAATCAAATTTATGATGTTGCGGGTGTTGAGAAGAAGTTTGGCGTGCATCCCAACCAAATAATAGATTATTTAGCTCTTGTTGGAGATACATCTGACAACATTCCGGGAGTTCCCAAGGTAGGCCCCAAAACTGCTGTGAAATGGCTTGGTGAATTCAAGTCTCTTCAAGGAATTATAGATAATGCAGATTCATTGACAGGCGTTGTCGGCCAGAATTTTAGAGATTCAATTCCAGATTTAAGTAGAAATGTTGAGCTTGTAACTTTGAAAAAAAATGTTGATTTAAAAGTTTCTCTTGAAGATTTGCTTGAAGCTCAAGAGAATCAAGATGAGTTAAATAAATTATTTACATCCCTTGAATTTAAAACATGGGTAAAGTCTTCCCCAGCCTCAAGGAGTGATATTCCAGTAACCCCAAAATCAAAAAAAGAGTATCAGGTAGTTTTGACCGAAAATGATTTAAAAGCGTTGGCTATAAAGATTGATAATTGCAAAGTCTTTGCTATTGATACCGAGACCTCCTCTTTGGACACCATGACAGCAGATTTGATAGGAATATCTCTGGCATGCAATGAAGGAGAGGGTTGTTATATACCCATCAAACATGCTTATGATGGTATGCCCAAACAAATACCGCTTAATCTAATCCAAAAAATCCTGGGCACCTCCATCACAAAGAATCAAAAAAAATTAGTTGGTCAGAACCTTAAATTTGATTTGCCTATGCTCAATAGACACGGCATCAAGGTCGATGAATTCCTCGGAGACACTATGTTGATGTCATACGTTCTGAACAGTACTGGCACTAGACATGGACTAGATAGATTGGCTGTATATTATTTAAATTATGAACCTATGAAGTATGAGGAGGTCGCAGGTTCTGCCTCAAAGCAAATTAATTTTGCTCAGGTTGAGATTCCGGCAGCAACATTCTACGCTGCAGAAGATGCCGATATAACTTTAAGGCTATTCAATCATCTTAATGGAATGCTTAAAGACCAACCCAAGCTAATCAACCTTCTCACATCTATTGAATATCCGATGCTGCAATCTCTTATTAGGGTTGAAACCAATGGAGCAAAGATTGATGTACAAATGCTAGCAGAATACTCAGATGAGTTAGCAATTAAAATTGAAGAATTATCTAAGGCAGCATTCAAAATGGCTGGAGAAGAATTTAATATGGATTCTCCAAAACAACTTGTTGAGATTCTTTATAACAAATTAGATTTACCTGTCCTGAAAAAAACTCCCAAGGGCCAACCTTCAACCAATGAGGATACTCTTCAGAGACTGGCTGAAGAATATGATCTTCCAAAGATTATTATTGAATACAGAGGCTTGGCAAAATTAAAGTCTACTTATACAGACAGCCTTATTAACATTCAGCACCCTGTTACAAAAAGGATTCATACTTCCTATCAACAGGCTGTTACATCAACTGGAAGATTATCTTCAACTGAACCCAATCTTCAAAATATTCCTATCAAGACGGCAGAGGGAAGAAAAATAAGAGAAGCTTTTATAGCTGACAAAGGCAACGTATTAATTTCAGCAGACTACTCTCAGATTGAATTAAGAATCATGGCTCACCTATCCGGAGATAAGAATTTAACTCATGCATTCAAGAACAACATAGATGTTCACTCAGCTACTGCCTCAGAAATATTTAATATTTCCCTTGAGGCGGTTACACCAGAGCATCGAAGAAGCGCAAAAGCCATTAACTTTGGATTAATCTACGGTATGTCTGCCTTTGGCCTTACCAGACAACTAGGGATTCCAAGGCATGAAGCACAAGCATATCTTGATACATATTTTGAGAGATATACAGGCGTTAGAAAGTATATGGATTCAACAAAAGAATTAGCTAAGAAAAACCTCTTTGTTGAGACTATCCTTGGAAGAAAGCTCCATGTAGCTGCTATTAACGATTCCAATGGATTGAGACGTCAAGCAGCAGAAAGGGCTGCTATAAATGCTCCATTACAGGGTTCCGCAGCAGATATAATTAAAAAAGCAATGATTGATGTAGATCAATGGATTGGAAAAAACAATTCAGATATAAAAATGATTATGCAGGTTCATGATGAACTAGTTTTTGAGGTAAAAAAAGGTTTCGCTGATGAAGCACTCAAAAATATTATAAGGCTCATGGAAGGCTCAGTTGAATTAGATATCCCTTTAATTGTTGATGCAAATACAGGAGCAAATTGGAATGAAGCTCACTAGTGATTTAACTGGCTATAGTTCCAGACCAAATTAATGGTTTTTTAACTAATCGTTCTTCTGGAGTAAGTATCTTAATTCCAAACTCTTCGCGTAAATCGCAAACCCTTTGATTCATCAAGGAGTCATGTGATACAAAAGGCCATTTCTTTTTCATTTGCCTGGTGCGTTTCCATATCTTAAATTTTATAGGAATAAGCTTCACAGCTGCTAAGACTAATTTAAAGTAACCGGGGTCATGCCAAAAATCTTTATATAGTTGTTTGAGTTCAGGAAGTTTGTTGTAGGCTAATAATTCTTTAAGTTTCCAACTAGTGCCTGTTATAACCCATGAATCTAACATAGACTCTTGTTCTATAGAGGTATCTAGGCCAAAAATAACATGAGTTGCATCATGATCTCTAATAATTGATGAACCAGGCTCATCAACAAGTTGTTTTTTGCCATTTGCTTGTAAGTAGGCGCGATACTCCTCTAACCCCTCAGCAAGTGTGATTTTGCAGTCTTGAGACTGAAAAGATAAATTAGTCACCCCTAAATCCTATCAGAATCTTCCTTAATTTATCAATTCCAGTTTCTTTTGAGGATGAAATTGCTAAAACCTCTATAGCATTACTTGCTTTGCTCACTTGCTGAATTGTTTTCATTAAAATATTTTTAGATACCTTATCTGATTTAGTTAGCACAGGAACATAAGCAACATCAAAACTTTCACACAATTCAATCATTTCAAGATCAATTGGTTTAAGTGGATGCCTTATATCCATAAATATTAGTACTGCCTTGAGGGCTTTCCTATTTTTAAAATATTCTCCAAGTAATGGTCCCCAATCTTTTTTTCTTGAGTGACCTGATTTAGCAAAACCGTAGCCAGGTAAGTCAAGAAGCTTAAATCCATCTTCTACTTCAAAGAAATTAATCTCAGTTGTTCTTCCGGGAGTTTTGCTTATTCTTGCTAATTTTTTATTACCTGTTAAAGCATTCAATGCGCTTGATTTACCCGCATTTGATCGACCGGACAATAAAACCTCAATTCCAGCATCTTCTGGAAGATTTTTATGCTTTGTTACGCCAAATAAAAAAGCAGTATTTTTGAAAGGATTTTTCATAAGATCATTTATCTCAGGCCACGCACGACATATAATATGCCTTCTTAACCACAACGTACAATTTATGTTAAAAACTTATTTTATCATTGGCTTAAGCATTACCTCTTTGGCAATAACAGCAGCTGAGGTTAAGATGCCTGATTTACTGGCCACTGGAGATGCTCAAGCTGGAGCAGCATTGGTTGCAACATGCTCAGCATGTCATGGTGCCCAAGGCCAAAGCATTAACTCTGACTGGCCCAGCCTTGCAGGCCAAAACCAAAGATACATAAGCGATCAACTAAAATACTTTCAACAAGGCGATCGAGAAAATGTCCTGATGATGGCTGTCATTCCTTATCTCAAAAGCCTTTCAGATTCTCAACTTCTTGATATAGCTGCTTTTTATAGTTCTCAATCTCCTGCAGTAGGTCAAGCCAAAGATGATGCTGAGTTACTAGCTCTAGGAGAAAGTCTGTACAGGGCTGGAGATTTAGAGAGGGGAATACCCGCTTGCACCGCATGCCACTCATTGAATGGAGCAGGCAATGATCAAGCAGGATTTCCAAGGGTATCAGGACAACAAAAAGGCTATTTAATTACTACTCTTAAAGAATATAGAAACCTTACAAGGGATGCGGGTGATTACTCTTTAGTGATGCAATCAGCATCTCAAAACTTAAAAGATTCAGACATTGAAGCTTTAGCTAACTATATGCACGGACTCTATCAACAATGAAAAAAAATATAATTTTATCCTCTTTTTTACTGCTCATTATTTCTTTCTCTATTACTGCAGAATATAGACTTGGAAGAGACTATGGCTCCCTATCAAGGCCTCTTCCAGTGAAAGAGGACGGAGTTGTAGATGTTGTAGAGGTATTTTGGTACGGCTGTGGGCATTGTTTTAATCTAGCTCCAGTTACTGCCAAGTGGGCCAAAGAACAAGACTCGTCTGTTAATTACCAAAAGATGCCAGTTACATGGGGCCCTGTTCATCAGCTGCATGCAAAACTTTTTTATACTATTGAGGCATTGGGCATAGGAGATACTGCCCACTCAGCAGTTTTTACTGCAATACACAAGGAAGGCAATTTTTTAGCCAGCGAGGGAGCAATTTTAGAGTTTCTTGAAAAGCTTGGTATGGACAGAAGCGAGACAATCAAATACATGAATTCTTTTTCTGTTAGACAAAAAGTTAAGCGTGCAATAGAGCTATCGAAACAGTTTAAAGTTACTGCAACGCCAATGATTTTTGTAGACGGACAGTATAGAATAGAGGCCAAAGGAGGCCACTCAAAAATGCTTAAAGTGGTTGATCACGTGATCGAACTTCAAAAACCAGTTTCTTAGAGCTAAATTTAAAAAATTATGAAAAAATTTATTCCTGTATTTGTTGTAACTCTAGCAATTGTTCTATTTTTTAATGGAAAAAAATATGACGACCTTGTAAATTCAAGGCTCAGCTCTTCGATTGCCATTTGTTTGGAAGGCCAATCTTGTGGGCAAGCTACTGCCATGAATGTTGCAGCAGTTGGCGGAGCCAGATCTGCAGAGTCAATTTATACAAGCGGTTGTGCTGCTTGTCATGATGGCGGTGTCGCAGGAGCCCCGATGATGGGCAACAAGGGCCAATGGGAAGCGCGACAAGCCAAAGGCTACGAAATGCTAGTAAACAATGCCTATAATGGGATCAACGGGATGCCGGCCAAGGGCCTTTGTGCAGACTGCACCAAAGAGGAAATAGGTATAGCTGTTCAGTATATGCTTGATACTATCTAGTCTCAGACTCTTCTAATAATTCCTCAAGCTTAGACACTCTTTGCTCAAGTCTTTTGGCTAAGTCTTTTAGAGCTTCGTATTCTTCACTCGAGACATAACCTTGTGACCTTGCCAGCTCATCAAACTTATCTTTTAACTCATTTTGAATAATTTTTATGTTGGGGTGGTTTGTATTTTCAGAAAATCCATCGATTTTGTCACGAACAATGCTTATAAAAGCATCGAAAGAATCTTTAGCTGCCATAATTATTTTCCACTAGACTTATAAATTGGGACCATTTGTTAAATTGAATCGGTGGGTTTTCATCAATATCCCAATCATGGTTATTTAGATTAAACCAGGCTGTATTAATTCCTAGTTCTCGTGCTCCTAATACATCATTTATTGGATGGTCTCCCACATGAAGAGTATTTTTATAATCAACTTGTGAAAGCTCACGAGCTTTTACAAAATGACCTTGAGCGGGCTTATTACTTTTTACATCTATAGAAGAGACTGAAAAATCAAACAGATGACCTATACCTAACTTATTTACATCTGCATTACCATTTGTAAGAACACCAAGTTTATATTGAGAAGACAGTTTTTCTAAAACTGTTATTACATCTTCATAGAATGTTATTTTGTGTCTTTCTCCCAAGAAAAATATGTAAGCATCTTCAATAAATTCATTCAAAGCTTTTGTATCTTTAAAGAATTTTTTTGTATGGTGGGCAATTGTTTTCTTTCTTAACATTCCTAGATCATATTCCAAGGACGAATCTTCTTTTACTAGCTCACTTCTTATTTTTATAAAATCTTCAAAAGTTCCCCAGTCAATCTTTTCTCCAATTTTGTCTTCAGCCCATTTTCTAGAGTTATTTTCTGCATCGATAATGGTACTTCTGATATCCCAAAACGTATCATCTAAATCAAAGGTAATAAGTTTAATCTTAGACATTTTTCTTATGGGCTCTAGGGTGAGACTTTTCATATACCTTAATTAGATGTTGGTAATCAAGCCTAGTATATATTTGCGTGGTAGATAAGGAGCTGTGACCAAGCAACTCTTGAATACTTCTAAGGTCTCCGCTGGATTCAAGCAAATGCGTAGCAAAACTGTGCCTCAACATGTGAGGGTTTACCGGAGGCAGCCCTTGCATAATTGCAATATTTTTAATTCTTTCTTGCACGCTTCTAGTTGATATTCGATTCCCCCTTAGGTTAATAAACAAAGCATTATCATTAGCGATAATCTTGTCTCTTTCAATAATCCAGCTATTGATTGCACTCTGTGCATAACGGCCAACTGGTACAAGTCTAGTTTTGGATCCTTTACCCAACACCCTTAAAAAATTTTTATTATCTTCAAAATCATTTAAATTTGCATTGACAGCCTCCGAAACTCGCAGGCCACTTGAGTAAATCAACTCAATAATGGCTAAATCTCTTTTTTCTTGAGCATTCTTCGGCTTGAAATTAAGCAACTGAGAGACTTCTTCAGGAGACAAAATACTCGGGAGGTGACTCGGAGATTTTGGTGAATTAATCAAATCAAATGGAGAGTCTGTAACCAACCCACCCTTTTTTAAATAATTAAAAAAACCTTTGGCAGAAGAAATATGTCTTTGAATGGAACGCGCGCTAACATTGTGTTGAAAGAGATCTGCAACCCAAGCCGAACAAATTTCTTCTGTGAGATCATCAAAACTATTTATGCCAGAGGCCTCTAAAAAGTTTGAGAGCTTATTTAAATCTCTTTGATAGGAGGTTGTTGTATTTTTACTTAAACCTTTAATGTTTTCCAAAAAATCTAAATAATCATAAATTAGCCTGCAAAGAAAATACTTTGCCTCATTCATGCCTCTTTTGACTCAAGGACTCTAACAATAATATCTCGGATATATTCTATGAATGTTGTATCTCCATCGCCAAGGTATTTAGTGGGTTCGTTCGATCCGATCTTCAACAGCCCAAAACCACTTTTTAATTTCATTACGCTGATTACCGCTGATTTAACCGACTCATTAGAAAAAAATGCAACCATTTTCTCTTTTGATAAAGGCCCCATATGAATCGCATCTTTATTCATATCCAAACCAGTTTTATTTTCAAGTTCTTGCAATTGTGAGTCTGAGAGAATCTCTAAAATACATGAATCAATTTCAAAGTTATGTTCAAAGAATAGCTCAACTGTTTTCTTCACCTCATCAAAATCTTTGGCAGTAATTAATGATAGAGTTAAATTTTTTGATTTAAAAAATAGCTCTTCATTTTCCTTTCCAGTTGAAACAAATCCTGAAAGCATATCCATTAACCTTGATTGCTCGTCTCTTAACTTTCGCACTTGCATTTCAAGCAGTGAAGTTGCGCCCTCAGCATCATGTTTAAAGCTTAATTCACTTACAATAGATTCTCTCGAAAGAAAGAAATCAGTATTTTCTAGTAAGTATAGTTCAACATCTTTCGGGTCTAGTTTTTTAGCCATATACCCTCGCAAATAAATTCAGCAGGACCAATCATTTCAAGCTTATCATTTATTTTTCTGAGGCTCAGCTCGCCGCCAGCAGAAATGATTTTTATAGAAGATTTATCGATGATATTAAAGCTTGCAGTTGCTGCAGAAGCAGAGCCGCATGATAAGGTTTCGCCAGCTCCAGCTTCGTTAGTTCTTAGCTCAAGTTTTTTTGGTAGTTTGGTAAATAGAGAAATATTTACATTCTTAAAAAATTTCCTTCTTCTGACCCTTGAAGAAAGATTATCTAGATCATGAGAAAACACTTTTTTTGTTTCTATGATCAAATGCTGATTGCCAGCATTTATAAATTTATATTTTTTTAAACCACATCTTTCTAAAAACTTAGCTTCTGACTTGGGAATTTCTTTTTGCACAGGGTAGTCTAAAACTACCTTTACTTTTTTAGAGTTAATTGGCTTTATCAACACTGGCTTTGATTTTGTCCCCAATAGCAAAGGTTTTTTTGGGGCAAGCGCGCCTTCCCAAAGATATGCTCCTACTGAGCGCACTCCATTCATGCACATATCTGCTTCAGACCCATCTGAATTAAAAAATTTTACATAAAAGTCATGATTGGAATCTTTTGGAGGATTAATCGTAATGAGCTGATCAAATCCAAGCCCCTTTTTTCTATCACCCATTTTTATTAATTGAGATTTTGACAAAGAGTGCTCTTTGGTAAGGTTCTCTATGACAATAAAGTCATTGCCATTACCATGCATTTTTTTAAAACTAATCATACAGATCCTCTTCTAGAGCAGTGAGGGAAGAGTAATCCTCTCTTTTTCTTATCAAATAAAACTTATCTTTGTCGACCATAATTTCAGGCGCTCTAGGTCGTGAGTTATAGTTTGAGCTCATAACAAAGCCGTAGGCTCCAACCGTTCTTACTGCCAACAGATCCCCTTCAGAGCCTTCAATATCTATATTTTTAGCTAAAAAATCTCCTGTTTCACAAATAGGCCCAACAAGGCTTATATTAGATGCAGCATTATTAGTTTTCTTTACAGGCCAAACATCATGATGGGCTTGATAGAGAGCCGGACGCAGTAGATCATTCATTGCAGCATCTGCAATAAGAAAATCATTTTTTTTGTATTCAACCCTTGTTAGCATGATGCCAGCATTGGCCGAAATTGAACGCCCTGGCTCAAGTATGAGCCTTTCATTTCTACCTGCAAATATTTTTTCATAACTTTCTATTAATTCAAATGGCTGAACGGTCTCCTCTCCCACATAATTAACACCTAGGCCACCGCCCATATCTATAAAGTCTAAATTAATATTTAGCCTATCAATCTCAATTAAAAGTTCCAAAGCCTGTTTAGCAGCATCCTCAAATCCTTTTAATTCCATAATTTGTGATCCAATGTGGCAAGTCAAACCTACAAGTTTAAGACTAGCACTATTGCTACATTTTTTTACAAGATCTTTTGCAGCCTCAATGCTGACACCAAACTTGTCAGATTTTCGTCCTGTCTTTGTAAACTCATGAACTCCGGCATCAACATTTGGATTAAATCTTATTGCCACAGGAGCTACTTTCTTCATTTCTTCTGCAACCATATCAAGTCGACTTAGTTCTTGATCGGACTCAATATTAAAAGAGAGAATATTACTCTCAATGCCTGCCACCATCTCATCCTTTGACTTTCCAACCCCTGAAAAAATAATTTTTTTTGGATCTGCACCTGCTAAAAGCGCTCTATGAAGCTCACCACCAGACACGATATCAAAACCGCATCCAGAATTTTTTAAGGTTTTTAAAATTGAAATATTTGATAATGCCTTAACTGAAAAACATACAAGCCCATTCATGGACTTGAAGGAATTTATGTATGCTTGTGCATGTCTTTCAAGCGTCGCTTTACTGTATATGAAAGCTGGTGTTCCATATTTATCTGCTACATTTTTTAATGCAACGTCTTCAGCATATAGCTCCTCTTCTTTGTAATGAAAATGATCCATAAAGGAATTTAAATATTAAATAGAATCTCAGATGGTATGGGTGCTTTCATACCGCAACCCGACACAACCAAAGAAACCAATGCTAAAAAGAAAAATAGGCGAATTATCATTCGCCTATTATGAGTAATTTATTGAAAAAAAACTAATTAGATTAGTATTTGTATTCTTCTTCTTTAAACGGCCCATCGACAGGAACATTGATATACTCGGCCTGTTCACCAGTTAATTTCGTGATTGTTCCGCCAAAGCCTTGAACCATGAGCTCAGCAACTTCTTCATCGAGTTTTTTAGGCAAGACCTTAACTGTTAACATTTCTTTTTGTTTGTCAGCATCATTAACATTTGCAAAACCCTGTTCATATAAATACATTTGAGCTAAAACTTGGTTAGCAAATGATCCATCCATGATTCTGCTAGGGTGACCAGTCGCATTTCCTAGGTTAACAAGTCTGCCTTCAGCCAAAAGAATAATATAGTCCTTGCTTTGAAGGTCTGGAGTCTCAGCTGGAGAAGTATCTCTAAATACTCTATGAACCTGAGGCTTGATTTCCTCCCAATACCACTTATCTCTCATGAACTGAGTATCAATTTCATTATCAAAGTGACCAATGTTACAGATTACAGCAGTGTTTTTAACAGTTCTTAACATTGCTTCATCACAAACATTTACATTTCCGGTAGTCGTTACAATGAGGTCGGTATCTTCAAGCAAGCCAAGGTTAATATCTTTTACATCTCTGGTCACAACGCCATTTTTGTAAGTTGAAACAACTTCAAACCCATCCATGCAAGCCTGCATGGCACATATAGGATCAGATTCAACAACCCTTACAATCATGCCCTCTTGTGCAAGGCTAAGAGCAGACCCCTTACCAACATCTCCATATCCAACAACCAATGCCTTCTTTGAAGATAGAAACATATCGGTCCCTCTTTTTATTGCATCATTTAAACTGTGTCTGCAACCATATTTATTGTCATTTTTCGATTTAGTTACTGAGTCATTTACATTAATTGCAGGTACTTTCAGGCTGTTACTCTCAAGCATTGCTTTAAGCCTATGAACCCCAGTAGTAGTCTCTTCTGAAATACCATGTATTGTTTCAAGCATGTCAGGAAATTTAGTATGAACCATATGTGTAAGGTCGCCGCCATCATCCAAAATCATATTTGCATCCCAAGGCTTGCCATCTGAAACGATTGTTTGCTCAATACACCAATCAAACTCTTCATCTGTTTGTCCCTTCCAGGCAAAAACAGGGATTCCAGCTGCAGCAATTGCGGCGGCTGCATGATCTTGAGTTGAGAAAATATTACAACCAGACCATCGAACTTCCGCTCCTAGATCAACCAAAGTTTCGATCAAAACAGCTGTTTGGATTGTCATATGGATGCAGCCCATAATTTTTGCGCCTTTAAGTGGCTGAGCATCTTTGTACCTAGTTCTCAAAGCCATTAGTGCAGGCATTTCATTTTCTGCCAAAGATATTTCTCTTCTACCAAAATCTGCAAGGCTCATATCCGCTACTTTATAATCATTTTCCATCTATAACTCCGTTAATTTGATTGTGCATTCTACATAAAAAAAGGGAGCAAATGCACCTACTTATTGGTAAATTAAATATCACTGTGCAATCTGATCTGCTTTGTCCGTTTTTTCCCACGTTAAATCAATATCAGATCTTCCAAAATGTCCATATGCTGCAGTTGGAAGATAAATTGGTCTTTTAAGATCAAGCATATTTATTAAACTTTTTGGCCTTAGATCAAACTCTTCTTCAACTATTTTTACTATAGCCTCTTTTGATATTTTTTCACTGTTAAAAGTTTCAACATGAATAGATGTAGGTTTCGCCACACCAATTGCATATGAAACTTGAATTTCGCAATAATCTGCAAGTCCTGAAGCCACAATATTTTTAGCCACATATCTTGAAGCATATGCCGCAGACCTATCTACTTTTGATGGGTCCTTTCCTGAAAAAGCACCTCCACCATGACGCGCCATGCCTCCATAGGTATCTACAATTATTTTTCGTCCTGTAAGACCGCAATCACCAACTGGACCTCCAATAACAAATTTACCAGTCGGATTGATGTATATATTTGTTGAATCAAGTATCCACTCTTCAGGAACAACGGGCTTAATAATCTTATCCATTACTTCGGCTTTGATTTCTTCTTGAGTAACGTCTTCATCATGTTGGGTTGAAAGCACAACAGCAGAAAGACCTTCAATTGTTTTGCCATCGTCAGAGTAGATAACACTTACCTGACTCTTTGCATCAGGTCTTAGCCATTTAATTTCTCCGCTTTTCATCACATCAGCTTGTTTTTTTACCAATCTATGAGATAGGTCTATAGGAAGAGGCATCAGTGATTCCGTCTCTTTGCATGCATACCCAAACATTAATCCTTGATCTCCAGCTCCTTGTTCTAAATTTTCTCCCTCACCCTCAGTTACACCCTGAGAAATATCTGGAGACTGTTCAAAAACAAGATTGGTAAATTCACAAGTATCACCATTAAATCCGTATTCATCCGTATTGTAACCAATATCATTAATTGTTTTTCTTACAATCGGCTCGAGGTCTGGACTTCCTAAAGAAGTAATCTCTCCAGCAATATAGACCATATTATTTTTTATCATGGTTTCGCAGGCTACCCTGCTATTCGGATCTTCAGCCAAGTAAGCATCCAGGACAGCATCAGATACTTGATCGCATACCTTATCAGGATGCCCTCCAGACACAGATTCGGACGTAAAAATATAGCTCATAATTTCCTCGCTAATATATGTGTGTGTAATTTTAGTTTTTTCGCCAAAAAATTGGCGTCCCATTTAGCAGTTTAAGCATGCAATAAGGAACAAATCACTTTTATCACGGAGAATCTTAGTTGTTTTACAAAATAAACTCAAATAAATATATAAAAAATTTTACTCACATATTATGATTGATATGCGCTAAAACTATTTGCAAAAACATGCACAAAGAACTCGCTAACGCTATTAGGTTTCTATCCATAGATGCTGTTCAAGCAGCTAAATCTGGTCATCCTGGCATGCCCATGGGAATGGCTGATATTGCAGTGGCTTTATGGAAATACAACTTAAAACATAATCCGCAAAATCCTTATTGGTTTAATCGAGATAGATTTGTTTTATCTAATGGCCATGGCTCAATGTTGCTTTACAGCTTGCTTCATTTAACAGGGTACAACTTAACCATCGATGACTTAAAAAACTTTAGACAAATAGGCTCTAAAACTCCAGGTCATCCAGAGCTAGATTTAAAGATAGGTGTAGAAACTACAACCGGTCCTTTGGGTCAAGGGATAGGTAATGCGGTTGGTATGGCTTTAGCGGAAAAGATGCTTGCAAGTAAGTTCAATCAGGCTAATGGCTTACAACCAGTCGATCATTATACTTACACATTTCTTGGTGATGGTTGCTTGATGGAAGGAATCTCTCATGAGGTTTGCTCTTTTGCGGGTACGCATGGTTTGGGCAAACTTATTTGTTTTTATGACCAAAACGGAATCTCAATTGATGGGGAAATTGAAAACTGGTTCACAGATAACACTACCCAAAGATTTGAAAGTTACAACTGGCAGGTGCTTGAAGTAGACGGTCACAATGTTGAGCAAATTTTAGAGGCTATAAAAAATGCTCAAGATGAATCAAGCCGACCGACCCTAATTTGTTGTAAGACAGAAATTGGATTTGGATCACCAAATAAAGCAGGAACATCAGGCGTTCATGGATCTGCTTTAGGCGAAGAAGAGATTATAAAAACCAGAGATCAATTGGGTTGGCATTATGAACCCTTTGATATTCCTGCAGATATTAAATCTCAATGGGATGCCAAAGAGCTGGGATCTAAGCATAATTCTGAATGGGATACGCTAATGAATGAGTATTCTAAAAAGCATCCAGAACTTTCTAATGAATTACAACGATTAATCAACAACGAACTTCCAAATGACTTTGAAAAACTTTATGAAGAATTTCTGGAAGGGTTGGTTACAGGCGATCAAAAAGATTTAGCAACCAGAAAAGCTTCAGAGATTTGCTTGAATTTCTTTTGTGAACATTTACCAGAGCTTGTTGGTGGATCGGCTGATCTTACTGGATCAAATAATACTTATTCTTCAGCTAGTTCTGAAATGCTTCCTGACAATCCACAGGGAAATCATATATTTTATGGGGTTAGAGAATTTGGAATGACTGCCATGATGAATGGAATGTTGTTGCATGGTGGAATCAAACCATATGGCGGAACATTTTTAGTATTTATGGATTACGCAAGGAACGCAGTCCGTTTGGCTGCTCTCATGGAAATCCCAAATATTTTTGTATATACCCATGATTCCATAGGCCTAGGAGAAGATGGCCCGACTCATCAACCTATTGAACATCTTGTAACCCTGAGAGCCACACCAAACTTAAATAACTGGAGACCAGCAGATGTCATAGAGACTGCTGTAAGCTGGAAAGAGGCTATCACTTCCTCCAACACTCCTCATAGCTTAATTTTATCAAGGCAAAATCTTCCCTTTGTTCAAAGGACAAAGGAGCAAATAAACTCAATACAAAAAGGAGGCTATCTGCTTACTCATGAAGAGGATGCAGATATCACAATGGTTGCATCAGGAAGTGAAGTGCAGTTAATTCTTGCTGCAGCTAAATCAATTCAAAATGATGGATTTAAAGTAAACATTGCATCCATTCCATGCCTTGATAAGTTCTACACGCAAGATCAGGCTTATAGAGATAGTGTTGTAGATCCAGATATCCCTAAGCTAGTGGTTGAGGCCTTGCATCCTGACTCATGGCAAGGCTTGATTAATCTGAATGATACTATCATTGGTATGAAAACATTTGGAGAGAGCGCTCCAGCGAATGAGCTAATGATTAAATTTGGTTTTACAGAAGAGAACATAGTCACTGAAGCAAAAAAATTACTTAAAAAATGAGGAAATTGGGCGATACAGATGTCTTAAATAAGACCATCGCTCTTAGAGTTGATTTAAATGTTCCAGTAAAAGACGGTAAAGTTTTGGATGAAACTAGGATTCTTGCGATCATCCCCACTCTTCAATATCTTCAAAAACAAAATTCAAAAATTGTTCTGATTTCGCATTTTGGAAGACCTAAGGCAGGAGTCTTTGATTCAAAATTTTCACTATTACCTGTAGCCAAGAGACTTGCAGAAATTCTGAACATGGAGATTCCATTGTTTGCTTCAACAGATGAAGTAGATTTTAATGCAGACATCTCTCTTCTTGAAAACATTAGATTTTTATCTGGAGAGCTAACAAATGACTTGGATCTCTCAAGGAAATTATCCGACCTAGCCGATGTGTATGTTTTTGATGCATTTGGAACATCTCATCGCCCTCATGCATCAACTTATGGAGCAATTCAAGCCGCTCATTCAGCGTGTGCTGGATTTTTATTAGAAGACGAAACTTGTGCATTGAAGAAAGCCACTGATACTAAAGATTCGCCTACTCTTTCTATTGTTGGAGGTTCAAAAGTATCTTCAAAATTAGAAGTTATTAAAAGTCTTATAAAAATTTCAGACGAAGTATTGACCGGCGGTGGTATCACCAATACTCTTTTAAAGGCGCAAGGCAATAATATAGGAATTTCACTTTGTGAAGATTCGATGTTGATTCATGCCAAGGAACTACTTGAGACAGATAAAGTTTTGTTACCAGAAGAGGTTGTTGTGAGTAAAAGTATGGACTCAAAAGAATTCAGAGTTTGCAAAATTGACTCTGTTCAAGACGATGAAATGATACTTGATCAAGTCCTTAGCTCAGCTGCTGCTGAAAAGATTTTTATTGCTAAAAAAATTATTTGGAATGGTCCTGTAGGAGTCTTTGAGCAGGAGTTATTTTCAAAGGGAACTCAAGATCTTGCTCATGCAATTGCCTCATCACAAGCCTATAGTTTGGCTGGTGGAGGCGAGACTCTCTTAGCAATAAAGATGTTTATAGATAAAAGTAACATTTCGTATTGTTCTACTGGCGGAGGCGCTTTTCTTGAATTTATGGAAGGAAAAGAGCTACCATCATTGTCTGCCTTGGGCTTTAAATCTTAAAAAGGAGAAAATTATGTCGTTGAATACGTTAGAAGAAATAGCTGAGTATATTGTCTCAAATGGGAAAGGAATCTTGGCAGCAGATGAAAGCAATCCCACATGTGGTAAGCGCTTTGATTCTATTGGGGTTGAGTCTACAGAAACTAACAGGCGTGATTACAGGGAAATGTTATTTAGAGCTACTGGCATGCAAGATAACATAGGCGGCGTTATCTTATTTGATGAAACAATTAGACAGAGCGCTGAAGATGGAACTCCTCTTGTAGAGCTAATTAAAAATCAAGGCGCCCTTCCAGGCATAAAGGTAGATAAGGGGCTAGTACCCATAGACTCTTCTCCTGAAGAAACTGTTACGCAGGGGTTGGATGGTTTAGATGAAAGATGTAAAGAATATTTTTCACTTGGAGCTAAGTTTACTAAGTGGAGAGCAGTAATTAAAATATCTGACAATATTCCTTCTGATGAGTGCATCGAGGCTAATATGCGAGCACTTGCAAAATACGCAAAAATCGTTCAAAACAACAACATGGTTCCTATGGTTGAGCCTGAGGTTTTAATGGATGGAGTCCACTCAATCGAGCGATGCTATGAAGTAACCAGTCGATCTTTAAAATCACTTTTTGAATGCTTAAAGGATGAGGGAGTTAATATTGCTGGAACAATTCTAAAACCCAATATGGTAACCTCTGGATCCATGGCTGAAAGCCAAGCTTCAGTTCAAGAAGTAGCAGAGATGACAGTAAAATGTCTAAATGAAAATGTTCCATCTGAGCTTCCAGGAATAACTTTCCTTTCCGGCGGACAATCTGATGTTGATGCTACAGCTCATTTGGATGCGATGAATAAGATTGGTGGTTTTCCATGGAAATTAAGCTTTTCCTATGGCAGAGCTTTGCAACAACCATCTTTAAAAGCCTGGCTGGGTAAAAGGGAGAATGTTCATCTGGCTCAAGATGCATTGTCACATAGAGCATTAATGAATAAGCTGGCTGCAAATGGTGCTTGGGATTCAAGCTTAGAAAACTAAGCTAAAACCTTTTGCAAGCATTAGCTCAAAGAGTTTCATCCGCAAAAATATGCATTAATGCTAAAACTCACGCTTCAATCAAAGAAGGTATTTTAGCTTATGTATGTTTTGAAAGAGACGATGAAGAAGAGGTGGTTGATAAATTTATATCAAAAATTACAAATTTTTCCTTTTTTAAAGGAGATAACGGCATAATGTCTGCAACTTTAAAGGAGATAGGCGGAGAATTGATGATTGTTAGTCAATTTACCTTGTCTGCAGTTACAGATAAAGGTAATAAACCTAGCTTTCACAGGGCTGCTGAAACTGAAAAAGCGAATCTTCTATACAATTCATTGCTTGGAAGACTTAATGAGTCAGCGATTCGCTTTCAATCAGGAGTTTTTGGATCTGATATGGATATTCACTCAGTTAATGCAGGGCCAGTAACCTTTTCATTTAAGATGTAAATTTATGACCGATCAATTAGAAAGTTTCTCATTAGAGGTAGATGCCTGGATAGAAGAGCATTGTCCAGAGTCAATGAGAACGCCCATGCCAGTTTCTGAGCAGGTTTGGGCTTCTTCAGATATTAACTTTCCCACAACGGACTCAAAGACATGGTTTGATGCAATGGTCTCAAAGGGTTGGTGTACTCCAGAATGGCCTGTTGAGTATGGAGGTGGAGGCCTATCTTTTGAGGAGTCAAAGATTCTTAGAAGCCGCCTCAAATTTTTTGGATGCAGACCTGCTCAAATTAATTTTGGTATCTCAATGTTAGGACCCGTCATTTTAGAATTTGGTACTGATGACCAAAAAAAAGAATTTTTACCAAAGATTTCTCGAGGTGAAATTTGGTGGTGTCAAGGATTTTCTGAACCAGGGGCTGGATCAGATCTGGCAAATATTTCAACTTCAGCTGAGCTTAAAGGTAGTGAGTACTTAATTAATGGATCAAAGATTTGGACATCAGAAGCCAACAAGGCAGATTGGATGTATTGTTTAGTAAGAACGGCTAAAACAGAAAAGAAACAAGCCGGTATCTCTTTTATTCTATTAAATTTGAGGCAACCCAATATTGATATAAAGCCCATTAAACTTCTTAGCGGCCAATCTCCTTTTTGCCAAGTTTTTTTTGACGATGTTTTGGCAAAAGAATCTCATAGAATTGCTAGCGAAAATGATGGTTGGAAAGTGGCAAAAAGACTCTTAGAATTCGAGAGAACCATGATGGCGGATCTTGGCAGCGAGGGAGCCGTAGATGTTGAACCTATTAAAACCTATAAAAATAGCAAAGCCATAGAAGCACCAGGTCAGCTTAAACTGCATAAAAAAATAATTAAGCACGAAATGCGCAACCATTTAATTGATTTAACCATGGCAAGAACTGGCATTGAATCAAAGGTCGGTTTTTCTTCTGCTGCGCTCATATTGAAATATATCAGCACCGAAGAAACTCAGACCAGATGGGAGCTTAATGTTGCAAGCCTTGGAGCAGGAGGTTTAGAGATCGTTGAAAAAAGCCAAGGGCCAAAACAAGAAATTGCTAAATCTTTTTTCTATTCTAAGGCTTACACTATTGCTGGCGGAAGCTCAGAGGTTCAGTTGAATATAATTTCAAAACATATTTTAGGACTCCCATCATGACAATAAAAAAAATATCAGTATTTTGTGGCGCCCATCTAGGCAAATCACCCGATTATCAAATTGCTGCTGAGCAAATTGGCAAAATGATGGCTGAGAAGGATCTAGAAGTAATTTTTGGAGGCGGCAATGTTGGTTTAATGAAAGTCGTTGCTGATACTGCTGTTGAGAATGGCGGAAGAGCAACAGGCATCACATTGAAATCACTACATGAATTTGAACTTACAAATCCCAATATCGATGAAACCATTATCACACATTCTCTTTTTGAGCGAAAAGAGAAATTTTTAGATATGAGCGACGCTTTTATTGTTTTGCCGGGAGGCGTTGGTTCTATGGATGAGCTTCTAGAGGTGATGGTCAGCAATCAACTGGGGGGCATCAATAAGCCTGTAGGACTACTAAATATCAATGGTTACTATGATGGTTTTTTAAGTTGGTTACAGCATTCAGTTGATGAGGAATTTGTATCTATTGAAAACCAAAATCAAATTCTCGTTCATGATGATCCAAAAGAATTATTAGAAATGGTTTTATCTGCTCAAATGCCATCTTCAGATACTTGGATAGATAGACTTAATGTAGATTTTCCAAAAGATTAGCTTTTTGGATCTCGAGATATTAAAAGTCCCATCTCAAATAGCAGCCACATAGGTATAGCTAAAAATAGTTGAGAGAAAATATCTGGCGGCGTTAAAAACATTCCAATTACAAAAAAACCAATAATCAAATATGGTCTCATGCTTTTGATTCGATCTTTTGAGATTAACCCAGTGGTGATAATTAAAAATGTTGCTATAGGAATTTCAAAAGCAAAACCAAAAGCAAAGAAAAGTTTTAATACGAAATCTAAGTATTTATTTATGTCTGTCATTACCTGAATTGACTCAGGAGCAGCTGAAATAAAAAAACTTAAGATGATAGGGCTGACGACAGAGTAAGCAAAAACAACGCCCGCATAAAAGAGCACTATTGAAGAGAGAATTAATGGTGCAACAAAAGCTTTTTCCCTTTTATATAGTCCCGGAGAAACAAAGCCCCAAAGCTCAATAAAAAAATAAGGTATAGATATCAATAAGGCTGTGTAAATTGTTACCCTCAATGGTGCAAGAAATGGAGAAGCAACCTCAGTTGCAATCATGTTGCTTCCATCAGGCATCAGCTCCATCAATGGGGAAGAGACAAATGCATAAATATAGTTAGTGAATGGCAAGCAGCATATAAGGATTAATCCTGCAAACAAAAACATTCTGATAATTCTTGAGCGCAATTCTTTTAAATGCCCGATGAATGTCATGTTATTAGGATCTGTCATCCTCTTCCTTTTCAAACTCTTCCATTTTTAGCTCATTGAAAATATCCTGCTTCAGGTCTTCAGCACCTATATCTCTTTCAATGGATGAGCGAAATTCAAAAAATTTATTTTGAAATCTGGTGAAGATTTTCATTATAGATTTTATAAATTCTGGGAGTTTTTCTGGGCCGATAACAATTATCCCAACAAGCAGGATAATTAGAATCTCAAGAAGTCCAATTTGTAACAATTTTTAGTGATCGTCTGATTTAGATTCTGAATCTTTGGCTGAGTCTTCATCTTTAATAGCTTTTTTAAAACCTTTCAGGCTCTCTCCCAGGTCTGAGCCCATGGTTTTAATTTTTTTACCGCCAAATAAAATTAGTATCAACACCAATATGATTAATATTTGCCAAAAACTTATTCCACCTATTCCCATAATTAACTCCTGATCCTCATGACGATAATGTTCCTATAAGAATCATAATAATACCAATAAGTGTAAGTATAGTTAGATTTTGCCATTTTCGCTGATTTTGAATGGTGGCTTCAAGGCTTTTAATGAGATCGATGTTTTTTTTCCCATCATTTGCTAAAAACTTTATATTATCGAGCAAGTCAAAAATTTCAACTGGCAAGGAAGATGCTTTGTCCAGGATTTCATAATGGTTATTTTCTAGAAATTCTTTTAGTTTTAACGGACTAAACTGCTTATCAATCCATTGATCAAGGTAAGGCTCAGCAAGACCCCAGAAATCAAGATCAGCGTATATCTCTCTTCCCATACCCTCAATATGGATAAGTGTTTTTTGCAGAAGTATCAGAGAGGGTTGAACCGATAAGCCAAATTGTCTTGTTGAATCAAATAAATAAAGTAATAAATTTCCGAACTCAATTTCTGAGAGAGGCTTTTCAAAAATAGGTTCACAGGTCGCTCTTAAGGTTTGCTCTAATTCTGCTTTGTTAGTTTGGCTGGAAACCCAGCCAGCACCTATAAATAACTCAGATAATTTGTAATAGTCTTGTTTTAAGGTGGCTTGCAGCATTCTTGCTAAATTGTATTGATCTTCTCTGCTAAGTGATCCAACTATTGCACAGTCAATTGCTATATAGCTGGGCTGACTTACATTGACCTTGCTTACAAAAATATTTCCAGGATGCATATCTGCATGAAAAAAATTATCTCTAAAAACTTGATCTAAAAATATCTTTACTCCATTTTCTGCAAGTATTTTTCTATCTATGCCAAGCTTATCCATCGCTTGAATATCCGTGCATGCTAATCCATCAATTTCTTCGAGCGTTAAGACATTTACCGTGGTGTGATCCCAAAAAACTTTTGGAATAAATAATAGATCTGAATCAGAAAAGTTTTTCTTAGTAACGGTAGTATTTGCTGCCTCAATCTTTAAATCTAACTCTTTAAAAATAGTTTTCTCATAATCATAAATAACATCATTTAGTTTCAGTCTGTCACTCTCTTTATAAAATAAGTTGACTAAAAAACCTCCAGCCTTCATTACTCTGACATTCCTGTGAACTTGTTTATGAATGTTAGGCCTCAAGACTTTAATCACGACATTCTCAGATGTGCCTTTGAGTTTTGCTTTATGAACTTGAGCCAATGAAGCAGCGGCTAAGGGCACATCTTGAAAATCTTCAAAAACATCATCAATCTTAATTTTTAGACTTTTTTCAATTATTTTTTTGGCAAGCTGTGTTGAAAATGGATTACATTGATCAGTTAGCCCCTTTAAGTGAGAAGTTATTTCAATAGATACGGCATCTGTTCTCGTTGATAGTAATTGACCAAATTTTATAAACATAGGACCCAAGCTTTCTAAAAAATTTCTAATTCTTAATCCATGAGGGACTTTTTGATTAATTACAAAAAAAGGATTTAGTAGGCCTATTGCCCTGATTGCAGCAGAGTCACTATTATCAATGGGTATATTTACAATGCCGTACCTAAATGCTTGAAACAAAATTTTTAAGCAATCTAAAATTGTAAGCAGAATATTCATTAATTTATTAAAACATGTTCAAGTCTATCAAGCCTGATTGAAATATCTCTAAAAGAACCAAGGATCTTATTCGGTTCATTTTCTTGCATTGAAGCTTCCTGACTTTGTGATTTATTAGTAATTACTTTTCTTAACATCAATGCTGGAATATCACCAAAGTATTTATAGACTAAAAGTTCTATATCAATATCAATATATGCTAGAGCGCTAAATAAAATTAACGCAGTCTCAGCATCGCCTGAAATAGATTGTGTTGGAATCTTTTGATTGTTTAATGCATTCAAGGCGCTAAAAATATTTAGCTGTAAAGAAAAATTTGGTTTTGGGTGCTCAAAGAAATTAAAGGTTTCAGCATCGTGATCTAAAGTTATAGAAAACTTTGCCATGGATGAAACCTCAATATTAAATTTAAGAGGATACAGACCCTCAACTTGCTTAAAAAACCCTGGAGATAAAGATTCCAGCTCTTGTAAAAATTTATTTAATGCGACATGCATAATTATTTGGCCTGATGAATTGCAACAACACCATTCACAAGATTATAAAATTTACATTCTATGAAACCTGACTCAAGAACCATGCCTCTTAAAGTTTCTTGGTCTGGATGCATTCTTATTGACTCAGCTAGGTATTGATAGCTTTCAGAGTCATTAGCCAGAAGAGCGCCTAATCTGGGTATGATATTGAAGGAATACCAATCATAAACTTTAGAAAAAAAAGAATTTGTCGGTTTAGAAAATTCCAAGATTAGCAAGACCCCATTTGGCTTTAATACTCTCCTCATTTCTTTCAGTCCCTTAAGTTTATCGGTAAAATTGCGCAACCCAAATCCAACAGTCACCAAATCAAAAGTATGATCTTGGTAAGGCAGGCTTTCTCCAGAGGCTAAAGCAAAACTACAGTTATGAAAAAAGTTTTCATTAATTGCACGATCTCTGCCGAGAGCAAGCATCGATTCATTTATATCTGTTACATGCATTGATACAGATTTAAATTTTTTATTTATTAATTTTGGAATATCAGCCGTTCCGCTGGCAATATCAAGAACAACAGAGCCTTCGCTTAACTCAGACAACTCAATTAGAATTTTTTTCCATAGTCTGTGCATACCAAAAGACATGGCATCATTCATCAGATCATATTCTTCAGCAACAGAATGAAAGACCTCTGCAACATGCTCAGATTTCTTATCGGCATTGACTTCCTTAAAGCCAAAATGTGTTTTTTCAGTCATTTAGTTTTCTCTTGATTGCTTAAAAAGATAAAATTATTGTATCTGCTTTCTTCAATATCGCCATTCTTCAGCGCAGTCATAACTTCACACCCTTCATCAGCTTGATGAGAGCAATTAGGAAAAGTGCAATTTAAAGAATAATTAATAATTTCAGGAAATCCTAAAATAATCTCTTTTGATTTTAAATGATCAACCCCAATATCTCTAACTCCTGGAGAGTCAATAATTTTCATTTCACCTGAGTGATATAGGGTAGAAACAGAGGTAGTATGAACACCTTGATTATTAGAAAGCGCTTTTGACAATATTTCCTTTCCTGTAATGGCTGAGGTCAAAGTAGATTTTCCGGAGCCAGAGTTACCAACAAATATCGTGGTCTTTTTTAAAAGATATTTTTTTAATTTATCCACATTGGTAAAAAATTTTGCAGAAATTTGAAAAGTCTTAATTCCAATGCGCTCATAGACTTTTTGATCTTCCAGAAACGAACTATTTTGCAATAGATCTATTTTGTTAAAAATTATGAAAGGCTCTATCGACGCAATTTTTGAAATCGTTATCCATTTATCAATAAACTCAAGATTAGTTTTAGGGTTTTTAGTTACCAAAATGCCAATATGTGAAATGTTTGCAGCTATTGGTTTTTTAATCTTTTCCTTTGATTTATAGAGAACGGTGACTCTATCTAATCGCTTTGTAACTAATCCCTCAGAGTTACCATCCATAGAAGATAACTCTAGTTGAACTAGATCGCCTACAACAAGATTAATTCTTCCTTGGATTTTGCATCTTAATTCTTTACCCTCAGACACCACGCAGCATGAGTTTGAGTAGAACTCAACTATTTGACCGGTTTGAACTTTTAACATCTTGGGCTCAAAATACACTATAGTTAAAATTTAACAACTTATATGTCTACTCAAAAATCAAATCAAAATCTAATCTGGATTGATCTTGAGATGACTGGATTGGATCCAGACAAAGAGAGAATTATAGAAATTGCTACCATTATCACAGATAGTAATCTTACCATTGTTGCAGAAGGCCCAAATTTAGTTATCAATCAACCGAAAGAACTTATTGAAAACATGGATGAATGGAATACTAAGCAGCATGGGAACTCTGGCCTCACAAAATCAGTCCTTCAGAGCAGCATCTCAGAGCAAGCTGCAGAGATAGAAACCTTAGAATTTATTTCAAAATATGTAGGAAACAGAGCATCTCCAATGTGTGGGAATACTGTTTCTCATGATAGAAGGTTCCTAGCAAAATATATGCCTGACTTAGAATCATATTTTCATTATCGTCATGTTGATGTTTCTTCAGTAAAAGAGCTTATTTCAAGATGGATGAATGATGCTCAGACATATGAAAAAAAAGGCTCACATAGAGCCAAAGATGACATTAAAGAATCTATTAATGAGCTAAAGCTTTACAAACAAATGCTATTTGATTGAACTAGGCTTTGATTTCTTCTAGCTCAAGTCCTTCTCTATAAATGACAAAAGATTGAGATGAGCTAATCTCAGAATTAATCTTATCCAGCTCTTTGATGAAATTAAAAGAGGCAATGATTTTATTTTCCATGCAATCCAGAAATAGGTACCCTCTATTGGAGGGGTCCATCCACCGAAGCTCTTTATTAATTTCTACAATGCTATCGACGAATTTATTTTGATCTAAATTCAATATATCTGTTATCCCAGGCGAAGTCACAGAGGGGGCCCCTAATTCAATGCCTACTTTTTTGCCTGACTGATTTTCAAGCTCAGAAACCCAACTATTATGGGTATCTCCAGCAAGACTAATGAATTTCTTTTTAGTATTTTTCATTAATTTATAAAGGCTATTCCTTGCTGCTGGATATCCATCCCATGCATCAAGGTTGGAAGGTATGCCCAAGCTTAAAATTTTTAAATAAGGTTTAAGAAAATTTGGAATTTCTTCTGTTTTGAGCATTTTGCTTATGTCAGGAAACTTTAATTTTGCCATTAAGACCTGTTGGCCAAAAATAGTCCAAACAGCATTTGATTTTAAAACACTATTTTCAATCCAAGAAAGTTGTTCTGCACCCAGAAGTTCTCTATTTTTTGAATTTAGATCGTTATAGAATTTTGCCTGATTAAATCCAGATTCACTTAAGTAATCCTTTGGTTGTAATTGTTTATCCCTTCCATACTGTCGAGTATCCAACATTATTAAATGTATGAGTGTGCCAATTTTAAATTCTCTGAATATTCGTCTTTTATTCTGCTGCTCCCTGATTGGCATCCATTCATAGTAAGCCTTGATAGCGGCTGATCTTCGAGCGTAGAAATCTCCTTCAGATCCATCTTCAGAATGATTTTCTGCTCCTCTCTTCCAAGCATCATTTGAAAACTCATGATCATCCCAGACTGCAATTAGTGGTGCATGTTTATGAAGAGCTATGGAGCCCTGATCCAGCTTATATTGAGCATGCCTTTGCCTGTAATCGGAAAGGGTAATCATTTCATGTATGGGGCTTGGAGTTCTTCCGAGCTTTTCTGCATTGTCTGTAGCATAGCCACCCATAGGATATTCATACAAGTAATCCCCTAAATGCAGCCACAGGTCTAAATCATTTTTTTCAGCCGCAGCTTGATAAGCATTAAAGTAGCCTGCTGGAAAATTACTGCAACTGAAAACCCCAATTTTTGCTGACACTGTATTTTTTGAAAATGTTTTTGATTTGCCAATCTCTGAAATGGAACTACCAGCTCTGAACCGATAGAAAAAACCCTTATCACTATCACAATACTGCTTTGCTAAAAAATCATATTTTATGGTGTAGTCTGACAAGGAAGAAGTTCGCAATTTCTTTGAGTAAGCAATTTTAGAAAAATTATCATCTTCTGAGATTTCAAGGATAGCCTCCACTGGGCCTGCTTGTTGTGGAGTTACCCTGGTCCAAAGAATGACTCTATCCTCTAGCGGATCCCCACTGGCAACACCGTGATTAAAAGAATATGTATTTTTTGAGCAACTGGAACTTATTGAGGCTGAAAGGCCTATCGCACCAATTGATGTTATTTTTATAGCCTGCCTTCTTTTCATAGGAAAAGCTTAACAGTCAATTGCTTAAATACTAAGCAAAAAAAACGCTCAAATCTTTTAGAATCAGTCTTGTTTATTTGCAGGTTGAATATTTATGGGCAAAGGAGATACCTGACTTTTATTTTGTTTGATCTTTGCCTCCCCAGACTCAATTACTTCGTCTATTCTAATAACTGAATTAATCGGAATATATGATCTTTCAACAGATTTAAACTCTTTTTCTAATTTTTCTGATGTTGGGTCAACCACTAGCTGTTTATTTTGATTAAATATATACTCTTCGACCTCGATGAAACCATACATATCGCTTTGATAAATTTGTTTAGCAAAAATCTCGTAAATTTCCCCGAGTTGCATAAAAATTATTTTATATGTCGTCTTTTTCTTCATAATTAGGTATATGGGTACAAAACTTTATATTAAAACCTATGGTTGTCAAATGAATGAATATGACAGCCAGAAAACATTAGAGATACTCAAAAAAGATCCAACGGTTGAACAGACAGATAATCCTCAAGATGCCGATATTATTTTGCTCAATACCTGCTCTATCAGGGAGAAAGCCGAAGAAAAAGTTTATTCAGAATTAGGTAGGCTTAACAAATTGAAGAAAACTAATCCTAAATTAAAAATTGGAGTTGGGGGCTGTGTCGCCACTCAAGAAGGAAAAAATATTTATAAACGCGCGCCTTTTGTTGATTTAATTTTTGGACCTCAAACCATACACAAAGTTCCCTCATTGATTAAAGAGAAAAATAAGATTCATGCTGTAGACGTATCTTTTCCTATTGAAGAAAAATTTGATTCATTGCCAGAGCCAGATGCAACCGGTGCATCTAGTTTTGTATCTATCATGGAAGGGTGCTCAAAATATTGTTCCTTTTGTGTTGTTCCTTATACCAGAGGAGATGAGGTTAGTAGAAAGCCTGAGCAAATATTTGATGAAGTAGCAAGATTGGTAGAGCAAGGAGTTTCAGAAATTGTTTTCGTAGGACAGAACGTTAACGCATACAAATATACGATGAATGGAAGGGTTCTTGGTTTGTCAGATTTAATTGAAGTATGTGGGAGCATTGAGGGTGTTGAAAGAATTAGATACACAACCTCCCATCCATTAGAAATGACCGATGATTTAATAGATGCATATGGACATGTTCCTCAATTGGTTAGTCACCTGCATCTTCCTGTTCAGTCAGGCTCAAATGACATCCTTATAAAAATGAAACGAAACTATTCCAGAGAAGAATACATAGAGATAATAAATAAGTTGCTCAAGGTTAGACCAAATATTAAAATTTCATCTGATTTCATTGTAGGTTTTCCCAATGAAACCGATGCTGATTTTCAGCAAACCATGGATCTGATTGAAGAGGTAAAGTTTGACGCATCTTTCAGTTTTATCTATTCAGCAAGACCCGGCACGCCAGCTTCTCAACTTGAAGACATAGTTCCATTAGAGGTGAAAAAAGAGCGTTTATATATTTTGCAGAAACGTATTGATGAACTTCAGCTGGAATATAGTAACGATCTAGTGAATACCATCCAGAGATGCTTGGTTACAGGAGTATCAAAAAAAGATATCAATCAATTACAAGCAAGAACTGAGTGCAATAGAGTTGTAAATTTTGACTTCCAAAATATCAATATTCTAGGTAAATTAGTAGATATTGATATTACCAAGGCATACCAGCGTTCATTGACAGGCACGATTTTAAATTCTGAAGGAGTTTCTTAAAGCTTAATGGCAGAAATTAATCAAACTCTCACGCAATTGAAGCTTGAACCAGCAAATACGAAAAACTTGAAATCTTTTGTCGGAGAATTAAATGGCAACCTTAAGATTCTTGAAAAGGGCTTTGGAGTCAAAATTTTTCAAAACGGGAACAAAGTAAGTATTTCTGGTAAAGAGGAGGATATAAAAAAAGCCTCTAATGCAATTCAAGATTTATATGCAACCACAACTCAAGGAATTGAGCTTTCTAGGGAAACAATCCAAATGGCTATAAACAACAATGATGACATTAATCCAGCTCCTATTTCGTCAAATGGAAATGAATGCATTATTAAAACACCCAAAAGAACAATTAAGCCCAGAGGCAGAAATCAAAATGATTATTTGCTTAATATGAAAAATTTTGAGGTTAATTTTGGGGTGGGCCCTGCTGGAACTGGAAAAACTTATCTAGCTGTAGCAAAAGCAGTGGAGATGCTGGTTCAAGAACAAGTAAAAAAAATTATTCTTATTCGACCAGCAGTTGAAGCTGGGGAGAAGCTTGGATTTCTTCCTGGTGATTTATCTCAAAAGGTTGATCCCTATCTTCGACCGCTTTACGACGCTTTATATGAAATGCTAGGTTTTGAGCAAGTTGTTCGTTTATTAGAGAAAGAAATTCTTGAAGTTGCCCCCCTTGCGTATCTTAGAGGAAGGACATTGAATAACGCTTTTATAATTATGGATGAAAGTCAAAATACCACTGTTGACCAGATGAAAATGTTTTTAACAAGGATGGGTTTTGGGTCTTATGCTGTTATTAATGGAGATATGACTCAAATTGATTTGCCTAAGAACATTGAATCTGGGCTTTCTCATGCCTTGAAAGTACTAGACGGACTAGAAGATCTTGGCTTCACAATCTTCAACTCCAAAGATGTTGTTAGACATCCTTTGGTAAGAAAGATTGTTGATGCATATGACAAATTTGATCAATAAAAAATTGAGCCTAAATATTTCAAGCCATGAATTTAAAGAACTTTCTTCTGAGTTAGAGTCAAAACTAGAACTATTAGCCAAACATGTTTTATTTGATCACAATAAAAATGAATTAAAAGTAAATCTTAAGCTCGTTTCAAGCAAGGAAATGATGAGGCTGAATGAAGAATTTAGAGAAAAAATATCAGATACGAATGTTTTGTCTTTTCCAGCAGATGGAGAGATTCAAAAAATTTCAGGAGAACTTGGAGATATAGCTATAAGCATTCCTTACGTACAAACTGAGTCAAAGAACTTGAATCGAGACCTAGACGATCATATGATGCATCTATTAGCTCATGGAATACTACATTTACTAGGTTTTGATCATCAGGAAGATCAGGATGCCAATATAATGGAGGCACAAGAGATTAAATACCTAGAGTTTTTTAAAATAGCTAACCCCTACTTATTATGACGAATCAAGATACCGAAAAAGACCAGCCTCCGTCGAGTTTCTTAAATAAAATAAAACGTTTTTTTACGATTAAGCCATCAAGCCTTGATGATGTATCTGTGTTGCTTGAAGATGCCCTAAGCGCAAGATTAATTGACAAAGAAGCTCAATTTATTGCTGAACGCGCTATAAGACTCGGAGACACAACTGTAAAAGAGATTATGGTCCCAAGGGTTGAAATGGTAATCCTTGCGCCTGATGAAGATCCTTTGGGGATGATTGCCAGGATAATAGACTCTGGCCATTCTAGATACCCTGTTCTTGGGCCAGCTAAAAATGAAGTTCAAGGTATTTTGCTTGCTAAAGATTTGCTCCCCATCATCAATAAAGATTTAGATGACTTTGACCTCAAAAACTTGATTAGAGATATTAAAGTTGTGCCTGAATCAAAGAAAGCAGACTCTTTGCTTGAAGAATTTAAAAAAGATCGGTCGCATATGGCTGTAGTCATAGATGAATATGGAACAATATCTGGATTAGTAACCATTGAAGATATCTTGGAAGAATTAGTTGGTGAAATTGAGGATGAACATGACACTGATGATGAAGATCTAATTCAAGTTAGTGAATATGAATATATAGCTGATGCAACCCTTGAGCTTACAGAATTTGAAAATAAATTTAATAAAAATTTTAATGGCATGGATGCAGAAACCTTAGCTGGATTATTTATTAATAAATTAGGATTTCTACCTAAGGTTGGCGATAAAATTGAGTTGGACGATATGATCCTAGCAGTTACAGCTGCCGATAAAAGAAAAATTAAAAAAATTGGCATCACCATTAAAACAAATACATAAAGCCCCTTTCATTCAATATATATTTTTAGGATTTATTGGCGCGCTTTCTACTCTCGCTTTTAGTCCATTTGATCTCAAGTTAATAATCCCATTTACTTTAGCAGTTTTGATTTACTCAACAGTCAATTCAAGCAATTTCATTGATGCATTAAAGCGAGCTTTTTCTTGGGGTTTGGGGTATTGGATAAGTGGAACAGGATGGTTAATAGTGAGTATTTACTACTATGGAAACACTGATATTATAATATCTATCTTCATTATAATATTAATGGGAATATTATTATCAGCAGTATTTATTGCCCCTTTTGCAGTCATAAGACTGATTAAACTTAATCAAAAGATTTTTGTTAAAAGCCTTGTCCTTGCAAGCTGTTTGACGTTGCTAGAGCTATCTAGGTTTTTATTATTAGGTGGTTTCCCTTGGCTATTACCAGGATTGGTATTCTTGGATACTTTTGGTCAAATTGTAATTCCAAATTATGGAGTTTATGGAGCTTCTTATATTATTTATTTTATTGCTTCATTGCTTGCTCTTAGTTTTACCAACAAGAATAATAATTTTTTATTTTTAGGGTTTTTGTGCCTATTAATTTTGGTGCCATATAAAAATAATCAACATGAGATACATCAAGATAGTTTAACTCTTTCGATTATCCAGCCTTCGTTAGATCCTTTTAAGAAATATGAGCCTGGATCCTACCAATCAATCGAAGAGACCTTGGTAAATTTAACAAATAAGAACATGAATGCTGATCTTATAATTTGGCCAGAATCACCCCTGCCATATTTAAACTCAAACTCTAGAATGGAAGCTTTAATTAATAAGCTCGAGGAGGGACCAGATGTTTTGTCTGGAGCTTGGCAATATAAAAACAATAGACTCTATAACGCAATGACAATTTTTGGTACTAATCAAACCTACTTTAAGAGACACCTTGTACCTTTTGGTGAATATGTACCTTTTGAAGGTTTGTTAAGGGGATTGATTGAATTTTTTAATATGCCTATGTCATCTTTAAGTGAGGGGCACTCAAATCAGGCACTGCTGGAATTTAAAAACTTTAGAATTTTAGGAATGATCTGTTTTGATATTGCATTCCCTTTAAGCTATCTCAAAGAGGTAAGGGAGTCTGATTTCATAGTTAATATTAGTAATGATACTTGGTTTGGAAGCTCCTATGGGCCATATCAACATCTTCAGATTGTTAGAGCGAGGGCATTAGAATCCAATAAGTGGATTGCGAGAGGTACCTCAGATGGAATATCAACAATAGTTGATAATAATGGAACAATTGTTGATAAATTAGAAAAAGGTAAAAGTGGTTTTTTGAATGGTACTATTTATAAGTCATCTCAATCTAGTTTTTTTTATTTATATGGCTACCTCTTTTCCCCTTTTTTATCTCTCATTGTATTGATATACGTTATTGTATTAAGATTGAGAAGATGAAACTTATTGCTATAATTTTAATTCAAATATTATCCATTCCGCTATTTGCAGATTATTCAATGAATATAAGTATCTCGGAGCAAAGGCTTTATTTGCTAGAAGAGGGCAAAATTATTAGAAGCTATCCTATATCTAGTTCTGCATATGGAGAGGGTCAGCTTGAGAATTCTTTAAAAACTCCACTTGGTAGCCACGAAGTTAAATCAAAAATAGGAACAAATGTTTCTAAATATGAGTTTTTTGTTAGTCGTGAACACATACCTCAAGAAGTTGAGATCATCCATGAACCGATTGATACACCTAATGACTATATTACAACCCGCATTATGTGGCTCACAGGCTTAACAGAAGGTTTTAATAAAGGTGGAAATGTTGACTCCTTTAATAGATTTATTTATATCCATGGCACCCATGAGGAGGGTTTAATAGGCAAAAAAGCATCTCATGGATGCATAAGAATGCTAAATCATGATGTATTAGAGCTATTTAATATAATTCCACCAAAAACAGCTGTAAATATCTACTTATAGGCTTTTTTGGTCTATACACCACCCATATTAGCTTTATTAAAGCTTAATAGCTCAGCTCTTTCCTCAGGTGCGGGCGCCTCACCAAATGCTCCTGAGCTATCTGCTAGCTTTTGTAATAATGGCGCTGGTTTCCAGAAATTTTCATCTAATTTAGAGAAAGCACTCATTTTACTTATCACTTCTGCTAAACCCAGTTGGTTTGCATAGAACATAGGTCCACCTCTCCATATTGGGAATCCATAACCATTTATATAAACTATATCCATATCTCCAGATCTTTGAGCCACACCCTCTTCTAAAATTCGAGCGCCCTCATTAACAAGAGCCAAAATACACCTATCTATGATTTCTTGATCTGAAATCTCTCTTCGTTCAATATTATTTTGACTAGATATTTCTTTGTAGATATCTTCATTTTCTGGAGCAGGGTTTGGAGCCCTTGAGCCTTCTGAATAATTATAGAAACCCTTAGAAGTTTTTTGACCAAATCTATCTTGTTCACACAAGGCATCTGATATTTTATTTGCTAGCGGAGTTTCAATATTTGCTAACTTTCGAGCTCTCCATCCAAGATCTAAGCCAACTAAATCCATCATTCTAAATGGCCCCATGCTCATGCCAAATGATTCAAGAGCACTATCTACTTGATTTGGTAAAGCTCCTTCAAGAAGCAACATGTTAGCTTGATATGTATATCCAGCTAGCATTCTATTTCCTATGAACCCAGGGGCATTTAATGACACAACAGCTGCCTTGCCCATACGTTTTCCAATTGACATTACTGTGGCCATAGTTTCATCTGAGGAATCCTTCCCTCTAACAACCTCAAGCAGCCTCATAATGTTTGCAGGACTAAAAAAGTGAGTACCTACTACCTTTCCAGGCCTTTTAGTTGATGATGCTATTGCATCTATATCTAGTCCCGAAGTATTGGATGCAAGGATTGCGTGATCCTTGGTTACTGTATCAAGACTCTTAAAAATTTCTTGTTTTAATTCCAGATTTTCATATACAGCTTCTACCGCAATATCAACATCAGATAAATCTTCATATGAAAGAGTTGGAGTAATTAAACCTAAAACCATATCTTTTTGTTCTTGGGTCATTCTTCCGCGATCGACCATCATTTGATAATTTTTTTCTATTACTCCCATGCCTCTTTCTAGATTTTTTTCATCTTGATCAAGCACCAAAACAGGGATCCCTGCATTTGCAAAGTTCATTGCAATACCTCCGCCCATGGTTCCTGATCCAACAATGCCAGCAGAGTTAATTGGAAGAAGGGGAGTTTCTTTGGGAATATCAGAAATTTTCGATGCAGCACGCTCACCAAAGAAAATATGGATCATTGCTTCACGTTGAGGATTAATTAAACATTCTAAAAAATACTCAGATTCTTTTTTCATTCCAATATCAAAATCATCTTCATTAATTGCAGCCTCTACGCAAGCTATAATTTGACCAGGTGCAAATTGCCCTCTTCGAGTTTTTGCTGCTAAAGCTTTGGCCTCTGAAAGCACATTATCGTCCCCTCTGGCCTCAAGCACTTTTTCATTTTTATCTCTTACCTTTGGGTGTTCATTTAAATCTAATCCAATTTTTTCTTGTAAAAATGCTATTGCGTCATCCATAAGTGAATTTTCAGAAATTGCATCTATAACCCCCTGTTGCAAAGCCTTTTTTGCTGACATTGGAGTTCCCGCAATCATCATTTTTAATGCCTGAGATGGGCCAATTAGCCTTGGAAGTCTTTGAGTGCCTCCTGCGCCAGGTAATAGGCCTAAATTTACCTCAGGAAGACCAACAATAGCTTTATTGGTACCCATTCTGTAGTTACAGACAAGGGCTGTTTCAAGGCCTCCGCCCAATGCAGTACCATTTATAGCTGCTAAGACAGGTTTTTTACTAAACTCAATTTCTTTTAATGCTGTATGAAGGTCTGGACCATCAGGTTTTTGGCCAAATTCTGAAATATCAGCTCCAGCAATAAAAGATCTGCCTGCGCCAGTAAGAATAATTCCCTCTATTGATTCATCGTTATTAGCTTTGGCAATATATTCAGATAAACCTGCTCTAACACCGCTGCTAAGCGGATTAACCGGTGGATTATCTACTTCCAAAATAGCAATATTCTCATTTACACTGTAATTAACCTTACCTTTCAATTCATTTGTCATAATTATCTCTGGATTAAAATTTTCAATCCGAAATTATATATTTTTTTAGAGCTTTAGGATGAATTATGTTTTTTTTGGCATACTTTCTTAGAGAAATAAATAATATTTATATCTTAAAATAATTTATATTTATTTATCATTTATATTGATATACATATATAAGTATGTATAATGATGATTACCAACACTTCTCTCCCCCTATGATTTGTTGGTAATTCTCTGGAATTATGGAGGGCGCAAGCCCTCCACCTCTTTAAAGGTTTTTTATGAAAAGAAAGTTAGTTGAACAATTTGAGTTAGTTGCATTAGTTTCAATATTTATATCCTCTGTTTACGCTATTTCTCCATTAGTGTAATATTCAAAGGATGAAGAATCTTTTTGTCCTTACGTTATCACTTTTCTCGGTCACAACATTTGCCTGTTCAGATGTATTAAATAGTACTCTAAGAGTGCTTGATTCAGATGACGAACAGAACCTATGTGAATATTCGGGCAACGTGGTTCTAGTAGTAAATGTTGCAAGCAGATGTGGGTACACTCCACAATACGCAGCTTTACAAAGGATTTATACTAAATACAAAGATGAAGGTTTTATGGTTATAGGCATTCCTTCAAGAGATTTTAAGCAAGAGTTTTCTGAAGAGGCTAAGGTTGCTGAATTTTGCAGCACTGAATATGGGGTTGATTTCCCAATGTTTGCTACGGCAAAAGTGACCGGTGAAAATGCACATCCCTTTTACAAAAAACTCATTGCTGCATCAGGAAAAGAGCCTAGATGGAATTTTGCTAAATATTTAATTGATCGAAATGGTGAAGTTGTAGATCATTATAAATCTAGAGTTACGCCAGAATCTGAAAAGTTAGTTTCAGCTATACAGTCAGTACTTTAGTCTTTTCCTACAATTACTTTTTGAGGTTTGCAGTTAGCAAATATCCCATTATCTAAGACCCCTGGTATTAAATTAATTTTTTGCTCTAGTTTAGATGGGTTTTCAATTTTTAAATCTTTGACATCTAAAATCTGGTTACCTTGATCTGTTAAAAAATCTTCTCTTAGCTCAGGCGTTCCTCCAATCTTTACTATTTCACGAGCTACATAACTTCTGCTTTTAATTAATACTTCAACTGGAAGCGGAAAATTACCCAAAACATGAACAAGTTTTGATTTATCCACAATGCATACAAATTCATTTGATGCTGATGCAACAAGTTTTTCCCTAGTGTGAGCTCCACCACCACCTTTGATAAGATGATGATCAATATCGACTTCATCAGCTCCGTCTACATACACAAGAATTTCATTTACATCATTTAATTCAAATACCTCAATACCAAACTTTTCTAATAATTGTGTTGAAGCATCAGAGCTTGATACTGCGCCTTTAAACGTATGCTTAATTTTTGAAAGCTCTTCAATAAAATAATTTACTGTTGATCCTGTACCAACTCCAATAATTGAATTTATATCAATTTTTGATTTTATATATTCTATGGCTTCAATTGATGCATTTAATTTTGAATTGCTCATTATGGGTATAATACTTAAATTATTATGCGACTTAAAATAAAAAAATCAGGCTCATATAAATCTTCTAAGAAATATTTAGATTTGATTGCTAAATCTAAAGTATATGATGTCGCCGAAAAAACACCTATAACCTTTGCTGGGAATTTATCGACTAAGTTGGAGAATGAAGTTTATTTAAAGCGCGAAGACATGCAACCGATCTTCTCTTTTAAAATTAGAGGTGCTTATAACAAGATTGCCAATTTAAGCTCTCAACAACAAAAGAATGGTGTTTTAACTGCATCAGCAGGCAATCATGCGCAGGGCGTTGCAAATGCATGTAAGAAATTAAAGGTTCCTTGTTTGATAGTGATGCCCTTAACAACGCCTGAAATCAAAATTAAATCTGTTAAAAGATTTGGTTCCAAGGTTCTTTTGCATGGAGACAACTTTGATCAAGCATCAAAAAAAGCTATGCAGATGGCAAAGGAGCAAAAACTTGAATTTATTGAAGCATTTGATGATCCGCTGACCATAGCTGGACAGGGAACTGTGGGAAAAGAAATCTTAGATGAAGATCATAATTTGGATGTTATTTTTGTTCCAGTTGGGGGAGGGGGTCTTTTGGCCGGCGTAAGCGCGTGGACGGCTCAAACTCAAAATAAGACTAAGGTTTACGGTGTTGAGGTTGAAGATTCGGCTTGCTTGGCAGAAGCAATTAAGGCAGATAAAAGAGTTAGGTTGCGAGAGGTGGGACTGTTTGCTGATGGAGTAGCTGTTGAACGAATTGGCAAACACAACTTCGATGTTATAAGAGAGTGTGTTGATGGAGTGATCACTGTAAGTATTGATGAATTATGCGCCGCAGTAAAAGATATTTTTGAAGATACAAGAGTTCTTTCTGAGCCAGCTGGTGCTCTAGCTCTGGCAGGGTTAAAAAAATATGCTTCAAAAATTTCAAATAAACGCTTACTTGCTATAAGTAGTGGAGCAAATGTGAATTTTGAAAGACTTAGTTACATTGTTGAAAGATCTGAGGTTGGAGAAAATAGAGAAAAACTCTTGAGCATTAAAATACCCGAAAAGCCAGGGAGTTTTTTAAAGCTCTGTAAAGTCTTTGGTAGATCGCAGATCACAGAGTTCAATTATAGATTTGCTAACAAAATAGACGCACATGTTCTAGTGGGAATTAAAACTGAAAACGAGGACGCATTTAAAAAAATTAAAGCTAAGCTGTCAAAGAGCCGGTTTAAATTTACTGATTTAACAAAGAATCAAATTTCCAATGATCATCTTCGTCATATGGTTGGAGGGCATAAGAGCGTTATTTCTGAAAGAGATACTGAAAGGTTATATAGATGTCAATTTCCAGTAAGACCAGGAGCTTTGATGGGATTTTTAAAAGACTTCGGCTCGAAGTGGAATATTTCTTTGTTTCATTACAGAAACCTTGGAGCAGCATTTGCCAATGTTTTAATCGGCATAGAAGATAAGAGCAAATCCAAGGACGCCTTAGAAAAGCATCTTAAATCTTTGGACTATAGCTTTGTTGAGGAAACAGATAATACAGCTTATATGGAGTTTTTAAGATAATGATTAAAGAATTTGAAATTTTTATTCCTGATGAAAAAATTGAACTATTAAATCAAAAAATTGATTTAACTCGCTGGCCTGATGAAATTAATGATGCTCGATGGAGCCTAGGCGCAAAGAAGTCTTATATTCAAGAAGCTATGACAACCTGGAGGAATAATTTTGATTGGAGAAAACATGAAGCAAAATTAAATGAAGCAGGTAGCTTTAAATATAAAACCAAATCAGGACTTGAGCTTCATTATTTACATAAGAAATCTGGCTCAAAAAATGCAATTCCATTATTGCTAACACATGGATGGCCTGGGAGTGTTCAAGAATTTCTTAAGATCATGCCTTTATTGATGGATGGCAGGGAGGGGATAGATTTTGATGTAGTTTGCCCAGCTATTCCAGGATATGGATTTTCAGATAAACCCACTGAACTAGGAATGAATGCTCAAGAGGTCGCAAAGCTGGAAAATGAACTAATGCTTGGCTTGGGCTATAAAAAATACATTGCTCAAGGAGGAGATTGGGGCTCCATGATAACAAAGTGGATAGCAGAACTTTTTCCAGAGAATTGTTTAGCCATTCATTTAAATTTGGTTATAGCATTTCCACCCGACGGACAAGATCCCATGGATGGAGTTTCAGCTGTAGAAGCCGAAGGAATGAAAAATATAGAAAAATATCAAGCAACAGGATATGGATATTTTGCAATTCAAAGCACCAAACCTCAAACAGTTGGCTATGGTTTAAATGATTCTCCTGTCGGTCTAGCAGCTTGGATTATTGAAAAATTTCACGGTTGGACCAAAGATAATTCAGATAAACTTGTTGTCTCCCTAGATGAGATTCTAGCCATTGTATCCCTATACTGGTATACAGAATCCATCACATCTTCGGCAAGATTTTATTATGAAAATGGCCCACTGGGCTTTACCTTTAATCCAGTATCTCAGCCCATGGCCGGAGCTATCTTTGAAAATGAGATTGCCAGGCCTCCAAGAGTCTGGGCAGAAAAAATATACAATATCGTCCAATGGAATCAATATCCAGGCGGCCATTTTGCAGCATTAGAAAACCCTGAGATTCTTGCAGAAGATATTTTTAACTTTGCAGCAAAATTAGAAATTTAAAAGTAATTTTCTGTTTAGGAAAATTTTTTGCTTTGTTTTTCAGAAAATACTATATCTAATTTAATATCATGAACTTCATTAATGGAGTCATCGATAAATTGAAAATCATAAATTAGACCAATTAGCATAGGCCTATTAATATTTTGTAAAATAGGCTCCAAAAACCTGTCATAGTAACCTCCACCATACCCAATCCTATAACCATTTTTGTCTACACCGAGGGTGGGAATAATAATCATCTCATGATTTATTGGATCAATTTTGAAACCATCTGATGGCTCGAAAATATCATATTTATTTGTACTGAGCTGTTTTAAATTTTTAGGCGCAATCAAATTCATTGCATGATTAGGCTCAATCTTAGGAAAGGTTGTTAAGAGATTTTTTTGGGATCTTTGATGATTTAGATTCTCAAGATTTACCTCATTCTTTACAGCAAAGTAACTGCCTAATGTTTCTATTTCCTCTAATGCCAACTCGGAGTGTGCATTTTTTAATATTCTTTGAGAAAGTCTTTTAACCTCGGATGAGTCTAATGCATTCCTAGTTTTGAGAATAGATTGTCTATATTTTGTTTTCACATTTGTGCTAACTAAAAACCAATTCACCGCTACTCATCGTTACCTGAACCGAAAGCTCAGGTGGTGAAGCTCATACTGCATCAGGCTTCCCTCAATGGTAATGCGCAACAGCAGCAGTGGAAAATCACCTTTAAATATATTATCGGTTCAAAGAATCTCGATAAGTTGGCGAATGAACCAGTTACCAATATTATAGATTAGATAATTTCAAAAAGTTATAAACGATTATTTTTTATTTTTGATGAAGATTTTCTCTAATTAAGAGACTTTTCAATTTGCACAACTAGCTTATCAATACTTTTTTCATCAGTCTGTGATAGCGCATTTCCTTCTTGGGGAAGTTGACTTTTAAATGCTAAATCTAAACTTGTTAGAATCAGAGCATTAGATTTATCAGGAATAGAGTCTATTTGCTCATTTAATATTTCAGCCGCTTTTATTAGACCATCTTTGTCTTTTGGCGGGCAGGCAATTGATATTTTTTTGCCCATAATCATAAGATCTAAGATTTCTTTATTGCTCATGCGATTTGATAACTTTAATTAACTTATTATTTAATTTTTCAAGCTTTTTGATGTCGTTTGCTTGAGTTAGCTTATGTTGCTTCCACTCTCTTTCTTTTTTAATGTAAGCATCAATGATACCTTTTTGCTCATTAAATCGTTTTAAAAGCATTTCAACTTTTCGAATTAAAATATTGATAGAATTTTTTGAACTTTCACTCATATGAATATACTAAGTTTAAGTCTAAGTATGTAAATAGGGAAGTTTGAAAAAGAAAAGAGTAGAATGAGCACATGAATGATAGATATACAGAACGAAGAAACAAACTGGGTTCAATGCTGCCAAAGAACTCTGCTGTAGTCATTGCAGGCGCATCGACTCAATACAGAAATGCAGATTCATCTCATGCTTTTAGACAAGATAGCAATTTTTGGTATCTCAGCGGCTTTAATGAAGCTGAGTCAACATTGGTTCTTTTGACCAATGAAAATAAAGATGTGCAATCCATAGTTTTTGTTCCTGAAAAAGATGAATTAAAAGAAATTTGGGATGGCTACAGAGCTGGGCCTGAAGGAGCTATAAAAGACCATGGTTTTGACCTTGCATTTAACAATACTGAGATTGATCAGAGATTGCCCGACTTATTAGCTGGCTGTAATCAGGTTTTTTATCCTGTAGGAAAGAGCCAGAGATTAGATGCGGATATTATTGAATGGATTAAATCTGCAAAATCAAAAGATAGGCACAGTTCAGCCATTGATATTGCTGATGCATCATCCAAAGTTGGCAATCAGAGACTTATCAAGGATGAAGATGAAATTAAAACAATGAAGAAGGCTTGTCAAATTTCTGCTGAAGCTCATGTTGAGGCGATGAAATTTGTAAAGCCAGGCATGACAGAGCAAGAAATGGAGGCATTTTATCAGTACGAATTCTCAAAAAGAGGAGGACGTTTTTCTGCCTATACACCCATTGTAGCTGGCGGAGAAAATGCTTGCGTTCTTCACTATGTAGAAAACTCAAAACCACTTAAAGATGGAGAGTTGCTTCTGGTTGATGCTGGATGTGAATTTGAATTGTATGCGTCAGATATTACTAGAACTTATCCAATCAATGGCAAATTTACTGCTCCACAACTAGCTATTTATGAAGTTGTTTTAGAGGCCCAATTGAAAAGTATTGAAGCAATTTCTACAAATAATAATGTTATGGATGCCCAAATAATTTCTGAAAAGGTAATTACACAGGGTCTAATTGATCTCGGGATATTACAAGGTTCAATGGAAGAGCTTCATGCTGCTGGAGCTTTTAAGGATTTTTATATGCATAAAATAGGCCATTGGTTAGGCATAGATGTTCATGATGCTGGCGATTATATGGAAGATGGTAATTATATGAATTTCAAGCCCGGCATGATTACAACTGTAGAACCTGGTATCTACATTTCATCATCTTCAGACGTTGAAGATAAATGGAAAGGGATAGGCATTAGGATCGAAGATGATATTTTGGTCACCGCTGATGGTAATGAAAATCTAACTGCCTTTGTTCCTTCAAATCCTAAAGAGATAGAAGCATTAATGGCTTAAAGTTTGTATGTCTCAATCTGTATTGATTTCTGGGGGAGGGATTGTAGGATCCTTTCTAGGTCTTGAGCTTGCAGCAAGAGAAATACCTTTTAAAATTATTGAAAAAAAGCCTTTTGCTTCTTCAGAAAATGATCACATTAGGTCTTTAACTTTAAACTTAAGCGCTAGTGAAAGACTTGATTATCTCGGAGTTACAACTACCTCTTCTTTAATTCAAAGAATGAAGATATTTGATGGCTCTGGATCTGGGAGATTATCGTTTAATTGTGATGAGGCTAACATTGATTATTTAGCGAAGGTTTTTAGTTTTAATGATTTAAGAGAGGCTTTGATTAAAAGGGTTGAAAGCTCAATATCTATTGGCGATGAGATCACTTCTTTTAAAACAATGGAATCAGGCATTCAGGCCTCTCTAAGTAGTGGCTCGACATTAGAAAGTAATCTCCTCGTAATTGCTGAAGGCAGAAATTCCACTTTGGCAAAGTCGATAGCATCAGAAAATTTTTCTAAAGATTACGAGCAGGTAGCCAAAACATTCTTAGTTGAAATTCCAGAACTGAATGCTGAAGAGGCAATTCAAGTTTTTTATGAAAAAGAGATTTTTGCATTAATGCCATACAAGCATGGCACTAAAAAGAATCAATTTTCAGTGGTTTGGTCGATGCCAAAAGAGCTTGCTCATGATTTAACATTAGACAATCTTCATACTCACTTACATAAGTTTGAAAAGAAGTTGTCTTGTAAAATACAAGCAACTAGCGAATTACTCTCATTCCCACTTTCAGCCCACCATCTTGATGAATACTGTGATCATGGCGTTTGTATAATTGCTGATGCTGCGCATTCTATTCACCCTTTAGCAGGTCAGGGCATTAATCTAGGAATTTCGGACGCTATTATTCTTGCTGAAGAAATTGAGCGAGCTATAAGCTCAGATAAAGAAATTGGACAATTAGCTTTTTTAAAGAAATATGAGCTTAGAAGAAAAACACTTAACGCATCAATGATTAGGGGAGTCGATTTCCTTTTTAATCTGTTCCAACAAGATAATCCTTATTTCAGATTAGGCCGTAATTCTGGATTAAAGATGGTGGATAAGCTTAGTTTTTTAAAGAAAAATTTTATTTTGCATGCGTCCGGCATTCAAAAAATTTAAAAAGACTATTTTCTATTCCAATAAGAAATTTTCAATTCTTTTAAAAGTTCAACCACCTCATGTATGGGCAAACCCACAATATTGGAATAACTACCATTTATTTTTTTAATAAAAGCAGATCCGTAGCCTTGAATCCCATAACTGCCTGCTTTATCGAACGGCTCGTTGGTTTTGCAATATTCTTTACAATCATCCTCAGTTAACTTTGCAAACTCAACATTTGATGAAACGCTGATAGTATGAAACTTGGCTTGCTCTTTATTTATGATCCCTAAAGTTACCGCAGTTATAACTATGTGAGTATTGTTAGAGAGTTTTAGAAGCATGGCAATAGCATCAGATTCTGATTCTGGTTTCCCAAAAATCTTATCTCCTAAAACGACAATAGTATCAGCAGCAAGCACAGGAAAAAAAGGCATTTCCTCGGTTATTACCTTGCGAACACCTTCTTGACATTTCAATACTGATAATGCTCTAACATTTTCTTGGGGAGAATTAGAACTGTTAATATTTTCATCAACCTCGATATCGAGGATTTGATGCTCAACACCAACTTGCTGCAAAAGCTCAGTTCTTCGAGGTGATTTGGAGGCAAGATAGATCATCCATTACAATTTTAACAGGAGAACAATATGACCAATCAAAATAAAAGAGTAATTTTAGTAACAGGAGCTAGCAGAGGAGTAGGTAAAGGTATTGCAGAAGGAATGGCCAGAAAGGGAGATATTATTATTTGTGCCGCTAGAAGCCAAAAGAAAGGTTCAACAGTCCAACAATTTGGCTTTGAGATTCAAAGCAGCCTTGATGAAACAGTTGAAAAGATTAAGGCAAAGGATGCAAATGGCATCGCCTATTCAATTGATCTAAACAATCAAAAAGAAATTTTAGAACTATCTCGCTATATTGAAAAAGAGTTCGGTCAACTAGATCTGTTAGTTCACTCAGCCTGCCAAATTCATGATGATCTTGTCCAGCCTAAACCCTATTGGGAAAAATCCGTTGATCTTTGGTCTGTGATGGATGTTGGACTAAAGTCTAATTATCTTTTATCGCATGCATTAACTCCCTTAATGATTGAAAGCAAAGGCAAGCTCATAGTTCAAATTTCTTCTCATGGAGCTATGTGCTATATGCATGGGCCCATATATGGTGCACAAAAAGCTGGCATTGATAAAATGGCATTCGACATGGCCTATGATCTTAAGCCTCATGAAATTTGCTCATTATCCCTCTGGTCAGGAATAGTAAAAGATGAGAAAACTCAGAAGGTCAGCGAAATGCATGGAGAGCAATATGCAGAGTTTTTGAAAGGTGCTGCCAGTCAAGAATATGCTGGCTTCGTGATTAACGGGCTATATGATGATCCAAAACTCATGACATTGTCAGGAAAAACACTACTGGCTGCAGAAGTTGGAAATCAATATGGAGTTGAAGATATAGATGATTGCACTCCTAAGAGCGATAGAGAAACACTAGGCGGACCTAGAGATTTTTCAGAATCAGTGGTTTATTAATTAGACTTTTTCGCCGCGAGATCTCATGTCTTTGAGAACCTCATCAATACCTTTTTTATCTATGATGCGCATGCCTTTAGTGGATAGCTTTAAGGTTACAAACCTGTTTTCTGACTCGACCCAAAATTTATGCGTATGGAGGTTAGGAAAGAACTTCCTTTTCACTCGGTTATTCGCATGGGAAACGTGATTACCGCTTTGTGGCATCTTCCCTGTTACTTGACATACTTTACTCATAGAAACGCGATTTTATAGGACATAGAGAGTCTTAGCAAGATAGAATTAACAAGAATGAAAAATTTATTTTTACTTAGGCATGCCAAATCTAGTTGGGATAATGCAGCACTTGGAGATTTTGACCGTCCATTATCTAAAAGAGGAATATCCAATGCAATTCAATTATCTGAATACATACAAAAACATAGCATTTCATTTGATCTTGTTTTATCTAGTCCAAGCGAAAGAACACAATCAACCCTTGATCTTGTAATGAGTTCTCTTGATCCTATTCCATCAAGCAATTTAAAAGAATGCATTTATCATGCATCAGCACCAAGCCTCATCCAGTTAATTACAGAGCAAGATGATGAGATAAACAATTTACTAATCATAGGACATAATCCCGGACTGCATATTCTTACAGAAACATTAACCAATGAATCCATTGTGAAATTCCCAACCTGTGCTTTTGCAAAAATTACTAATTTTAATCATTGGAAAGATGTAGATGCTGGTATATTAACTCTCGAATCCGTAATTACTCCCAAGGAGCTCAATCATGATTGATTTAAAAGTAAAAATTCTAAATCCACTCATTGGTGATTCCATTCCATTGCCAGAATACTCTACGGAAGGCTCGGCCGGCTTAGATTTGAGAGCATGCGTTGCAGAAAGTTTCACGCTAAAGCCTCAAGAGTGCAAATTAATTCCTTTAGGTTTTTCAATTTATATTGAAGACCCAACTCTATCAGCTTTAGTGATCCCAAGATCTGGTCTAGGTTCAAAACATGGAATTGTGATGGGGAATTTAGTGGGATTAATTGATTCTGATTATCAGGGCGAGCTTAAAGTGCCGCTTTGGAATAGATCGACTGAAGATTTTTTAGTAAGCAGTGGCGATAGAATTGCTCAGATGATTTTGGTGCCAATCAAGCAAGCTAAATTAAGGGTAGTAGAAGATTTCTCTGAAACAGAAAGAGGGGATAAAGGATTTGGCAGTTCTGGGATTGAGTAAGAGTTTATTTGTCTTCTTCGCTTTCTGACTCAGAGTCAACTTCTGCCTCAGCAGTGTCCTCAGCTTCATCGGCAGCAGCCTCTTCAACCACAGCTTCAGTCTCTTCAGCGATAGTTTCCTCAGCTACTTCTTCAACAGGAGTCTCTAATACTTCTTCTGCCGCTTCTTCAACAGCAGTTTCTTCAACTTTAGCTTCAGCTTTTTTAGCTGCAGGTTTGGAAGCGCCACCAGCTCCAAAACGATCTTGGAATTTCTTCACTCTTCCACCAGAATCAAGCATCTTTTGCTTTCCGGTATAGAATGGATGACATTTAGCACAAACGTCCAATGACAAATTATCTTTTAATGTACTCATTACAGGCAGCACGTTGCCACAGCTACAAGTGGTAGTTATTTCTTGATAATTGGGATGTATGTCTGTTTTCATAATAAAATCAAATTTGGATGAGCACTATACCAAATACAGTTCCGTTTACAAACACAAATGAGTAAATTTTTTTACAATGTGGCCATAGCTGTTCCGCTCAGACAAGCCTTTACCTATCACTCAAATCAAAGTATCACTCCGGGCACTAGGGTGGCCGTAAAATTTGGCAGAACCAATAAGCTGGGCATTGTGACCGAAGTTATCAACAACACTGATATTAAAACTAAACCTATTTATATGGTGGTGGATGATTTACCAGTATTTAGCAAAACAGAGCTAAAAATTTTTAAATGGGCGTCTGATTATTATTTGCATCCGATTGGTGAAGTCATAGGTTCATTTTTGCCTACAAATCTCAGGCAAACAAAAAATATCTTTGAGGTGAAAACCATAATCAACAGAAGAAAAATTATTGAAAAGAATCTAGAGTTTAAAACTAAACTGAATTCTGAACAGGTTAAAGCTGTAGAATTTTTGAATAACTTAAAAGGGTTTTTGCCTACCCTTTTATATGGAGTTACTGGTTCAGGCAAGACAGAAGTTTACATAAGGTGCATTTATGAGCAATTATTAAATAATAAATCAGTTTTAGTTTTAGCTCCTGAAATTGCCTTAACCCCTCAACTTGAGAGTAGGGTGAGAGATCAATTTGGAGATTTGGTAGGGATTTATCATTCTAAAATGACACCATCGGCTCGATATAAAACTTGGAAAAAATTTCGCAGTGGTGAAATTAAAGTAATGATTGGCACGCGCTCTGCTGTAATGATGCCAGCACCAAAGCTTGGACTCATTATTGTTGATGAAGAGCATGACGCTTCTTACAAACAACAAGAAGGCTTTAAGTTTTCTGCAAGAGACATGGCAATTAAAAGAGCGCAGATAATCAAAATTCCAATTATCCTTGGTTCAGCAACTCCTTCTTTAAGGACACTTAAGCTAGTTAAAGAAAAGAAGTTTGCAACTATCCGCCTTACTAAAAGAGTTACCCAAAAGAGTCCACCAAAATTTACCATCCTCGATATTAATGATGTGCAGTTAGTTAGCGGTTTAGCTCCTCAGGCAATAGATGCTATTCGCCAAACTTTAAATCAAAAAAAACAAGCCATGATATTTATTAATCGACGAGGATTTGCACCACAATTTATATGTTCATATTGTGAGTGGAAAGCGATGTGTAATAGTTGTGATTCAAGCCTAGTATTCCATCATCAAGCTGCGCGATTAATTTGCCATCGCTGTGACTCAGCCTTTGGTGTTCCAGTAAACTGTCCAAGCTGTTCTAAGGCGCAACTATCTTTTCTTGGTACAGGGACAGAGCAATTGGAAGAAACCTTAAGGGAACTTTTTCCCAAAACATCTATTTATAGAATGGATCGAGATTCGACAACAAAAGCGGGCTCCCTGGAAACAATACTTTCAGAAATAAATAATTCTGAAACGGGCATTCTCATAGGCACACAAATGCTCATTAAGGGACATGATTTTCCAAATTTAGAGTTGGTTGTAACTGTAGATGTTGATCAAGGCATTACAAGCTTAAACTCATCTGCAGTCGAGGAAATGGGACAGCAATTAATTCAGGTGGCTGGAAGGGCAGGACGTTCCGATGGTAACGCAACTGTCTTGGTGCAATCTAGGTATGTTAGTGACCAGAACTTATTACAACTAAAGAGCGGAAACTATATAAATTTTGCTAAATCTTTGATGGAGCAACGCCAGGCAACAAATCAACCCCCATACTCTTTCGAAGCTGTTATTAGAGCATCATCTCCCAAAGCTCAAACTAATATAGAGATGTTAACTTATGCGAAGCAATTTATAGATACCAGTAAGTGTATGCTTATTGGTCCCATTCCAGCCATGCAATCTAAAGTTAGAGGTTCGTATCATCATCATTTGGTTATTCAGGCTGATACAAGAATCAGTTTAAACAAACTTCTGGTTAATTTATCAGATTCACTTATTAAAGATAACAACAATATCTCCAAGAAGGTTCGTTGGAGCATAAATGTTGATCCGATTGAGTTTTAAATATCGAAAGTTTGGCCTACCAATTTTTCTGATAAGTCCCAAAGTTTATGCGCCTCTTCAAGGTTTTTAGAATAAGTTGATGACTTGTGTATTTTTGAGTCAACAAAGTATTCCCCTGTCACGCCATCATTTTGCTTGGTTGCAAGATAGATAATACTTTCAGCTCCTTTTAATGGTGATCTGAAGAAGGGTTTTAGAATTAATCTCAGAGGCTTGCTATACCACGCTTTATTCTGACTTCCAAGGGAAGTATTAACTCCTCCTGGATGAATAGCATTGACGGAAATATTGTCTGTTGAGAGTTTGATGGCCAGATATCTTGTAAAAAGTAAGTTAGCAAGCTTCGATTGACCATATGACCTGAGACCTTGTCCAAAATTATTTTTAAAATTGATATCTTCCCATTGCATTTCTTTTACAAATGAATGAGCGGCAGAAGAGACATTCACAATCCTTGTCTCATCATGACCCTTTAATTTTTGGAGAAGAAGATTTGTAAAAAGAAAATATCCAAGATGGTTAACCGCAAATGTATTTTCAATGCCTTCACCAGTTTCATGATATGAAGTATTCACAACACCAGCATTGTTGATGAGGACATCAATATTTGCACACAAATCATTAATTTCATTGGTGCATTTTTTAATAGAATCTTGGTCTGAAAAATCACAATATACTGACTGGACTTGAGTATTTGGAGATATATCTTTGATTTCTGCAAGAAGCTCATCTGCAAGGCTTTGATTTCTATAGGTAAACAATAGTTTTGGATTTTCTTTAGACAGTTCAATAGCTGCAGCCTTACCAATACCATTTGTAGCGCCAGAAATGATGACTGTTTTGTTATTTAGATTCCACATTAGATAGAAATTTGAATTATTTGACCTGGGTAAATGCTTTTATTTTTTAGGTTATTCCAATTGATTATTTCATCAATAGTAACACCAAAACGAATGGCAATCTCTGAGATTACATCACCTTTTTGAATCTCATACTCAACATATTGTGGAAGAGAGGCCATAAAAGTATTTGGTTTTGGTTTTTCTTTAAAATAATTATGTATTCCTAAAAAGATACTTCTGGCTATCATTCTTCTTCCGGCTTTGCCTTCTAATCTTTTGGCATCATCAGGATTTGAAATAAAACCCGACTCTATAAGAACCGATGGAATATCTATAGATTTCAAGACTCTGAAATCTGCAAATTCTACGTTGGGTTTATGCATTTTGGTGTAAGGATCTTTTTTTAATTGCTCTAATATTTTTTTTGCTAAAATAACGCTGTTATCTATTTTGGCTTCATACGCTATTTGATAAAGAGTCCTAGCCGCATCTTCATCAAAATCTCTTACATCTAACTTACCAATCTTTGAGTTTACTTCTGGACTGGAGGTTAATTTATTCTTTGAAAGGGTTTCGGCTGTAATTGAGGATGCTTCTTCTGACCAGACATATACAGATGCACCTTTAACAGATGAAAGTCTAAACCCATCAGCATGAACTGAAACAAACAAATCAGCGCCAAGTTTTCTAGCATTTTGATATCTGTCATCTAAATCTACATATCTATCATCGGGTCTGATCATGACTGGCTTATACCCATAAGTATTTTTTAAAGTGCGCTCTAACTCTCTAGCAATTAAAAGTGTTACATCTTTTTCTAGTATGTTCTTCCCAACCGCTCCTGGGTCTCTTCCGCCATGACCTGCATCAATTGCCACAATAATATCTCTTAAATTTTTAGAGATCTTTTTATCTTTTTTAATTTCAAGTATTAAATCAATACGATCTTTGTGTTTTACTTGCCAAGGTTTTTTCCAATACACAGACCCTTTTAAGTCAATCACAATTCGGACAGTGCTCCCAACTTCACTGGCTCTTATTAATCTTATAGGAGAGAATGTTTGAGATTTGATTGGTTCTTTCAAAGAAGTTTCCTTGAGGTCAATTACTATTCTTGACGGATCATCTAAGGCATAGGAATTAATTAACGCAATCTTATCTAGATTAAATACTATTTTTAAATTTCCAGATTCAAGCTCAGAAATATTGCTAAAAGATACTTTATTAGCGGCTTCAATTGTTAAGGTGAAAACAAAGAAAATCCCAAGCAGAAATTTTAAATTAATTAGTTTCATAATAAGCTTTAATGCTAGATTCAATCTCAATATCCTTGCATTTTATTGAGGCATGTCTTGCCATATGATCATGATCTAAGTTAATTATAACGTCGACATCTCTATCTGTCTGAAGATTTTCTGGCCACTCAATAAAAATCACTTTTTGCATGTCAGTCTTTCTATCAAGGTTCAATACTTCAACATCTTCAAGGGAATTTATTCTATATAAATCAACATGCAATAAGAGTTTTCTATCTATCTCATACTCTTCACATAGGGTGTATGAAGGGCTGGTCACCACATCTGTCCAATTTAAAGACTGAAGAACGCCTCTTACCAAAGTTGTTTTTCCAGCACCCAAATTACCATTTAAATGAATTTCAAAATTTTTAAAATCATGATTTTTAATAATACTCCCAACAGCTGAGCCTAAAAGCAATGTTCTAGATTCATTCTTTAATTTGAGTTTAAACATTGAGGGTTAATTCAAGAATTTTCTTATATAAGAGATCAATTCACCAGCAGCTAGTCCTATTCTGCCAACATCTTTGACAAATTCTGCACCAGCAATAGCATGAATTTCAACTCCAGTTTTTGCTGCTTCAAATGGAGATAATCCCTGAGCCATTAATGACCCGATGACTCCAGAGAGAATATCACCAGAGCCTGCAACAGCTAGTTCTGGCCCCCCAGAAGAACAAAGGTAAGCATCATTTTTGTTGCAAACAATCGTTCCGTTACCTTTGAGGACAATGATGCATCCATATTTTTTTTGAAGTGCTTTTACTGATTTTATTCGATTTTTTTGAATTTCGTTGACGGGGGTATTCAACATCTCAGCTGCCTCACCTGGATGAGGAGTGAGCACCATCTCGCTATGAAGTTTTATTTTAGAAAAAGCCTTATGGCTTAGCAATCTAAGAGCGCCAGCATCTAAAAGAGTGGGGATGTTTTTGTCAGCAACATGGACAAGTAGCTTATATAGTATTTGTTCCGACCAGTAGTTTTTGAACATTCCAGGCCCTGCAACAACTGCATCAGGCCAGTCTAAATTAGCTTCAAGGTCTTGAGCATTGTCAGCTCCAGATACCATCACCTCTGGATTTCTGGCTAAGCTTGCAGAGACGTGAGACTTTCTAGTGAGGAGCTTTACTAGCCCAGCTCCAGTTTTCAGCCCAGACTCTGAAGACATAATGCCGGCACCCCCAAAACCTTCATCCCCTGCAATTATCAAAAGTTTGCCATGATCTCCCTTATGAGAACTTTCTCTTCTCTTAGGAATATTTTTCTTAATATCCTCAAAAGAGAGTTCTTTTAATGTTGGGCTGACATTTTCTTCCATACCAAGTCCGAGATCTTTTAATATTAGCTTGCCGCAATAATTCTTACCTTCATTGATTCGCTGTCCAAGTTTATAAGCAATAAAAGTAATTGTTTTATCTGCATTAAAACATGCTTGAGATATTTCTCCAGTATTACTCTCAAGTCCTGTTGGAACATCTATGGCTACTTTAGAATCAAACTTATCGCAGTCAGATAAAATTTTTTCTAACTTGCTACCCAAATCTATTCTTCCACCTATTCCAAATATTGCATCCACAACAACCGTTTTGCTGGAAATATTTTTTAGCGCTTTTGCATTAACAAATTGTGAACCTTTGGCCGCTTTAAATGCATGCTCGCACAAGGGAGATTTTCTTGCATCACCCAGTACATCTAAAAATTTAACACTTTTTTTCAACTCAGATAAACCAATGCCGATGAAATATCCGTCACCACCATTGTTACCAGGCCCACATAAAATTAAAAATTCTGATGTTGGATAATCTTTGTTTAATATCTCAACAGATTGCTTGGCAGCCGTCTTCATTGCATGCAGGTCGTCACCTTCCTTGATAAAAGTATTTTTCTCAAAAGCTTTGACCTGCTCAGCAGTATAAATACTATTCACTAAGAGAAAGATTACCTTCTGCTATTCTGTCTGAACGATATGAACCAATCCACAAGGATCCATCGTGCGGCAAACCAACAGTTCCGACTCCCATATTTTTGCTCTTAAATTTATAGGACTCAACCAATGAAAGATCTAACAAAGATAATTTGTTAACTGAAAAAGGAAGCGTGCAATTAGCCGACTCTCCACATCCTAACGTTTCTGTAACAGAATGATCGTGGTTAGTAACCCATGCAAAACCATCTTGAATAACTACATTATCAGGTGAATTATGTGCATAGATTCCTAGAGGCCTTTTTGAATTTAAATCAAAAAGAATGCTTTTATCCCCTAAGTTGTAATTCACTATTAGGTTATTATTTTTTTGATCTAATGCAATGCCATTTGGGAAAGATCCAGCCGTATACATAAGTTCTTCAAATTTATTATCCTGAGTCCATTTAACAGCCATTCCTGTGTCTGATTTAGCAAACACATTCCACAAGGCTCTGATCATAGAGAAGTCAGAGTCAAACATATGAGAGGCATAAAAGTTTCCAGACGTATCTAAGGACACGTCATTGAAATAATATTGGCCGTCAACGTCAATGCAGCCTTTCCATTCAAGTGCCCAGCCATCTTTTTTTATCAGTTCAAACATCTCTATGCTCTCATTGGGATAATGACTTACCACTGCAAGCTGGAGCTTTCCATCGTCTCTTTGCACTAAATCAATGCCATGAGGACCAAAGGGAATGCTCGGGTCTCTTAAGCAGTTATCGGAACCCCATTCATTTTCTCCAAAAGTAATCTTCGCTTTAGATTTAGTTTTATCTTTTATGTTAAAAAAGCTTAATTCACCAGATGTCATCTCAACCAAGGGTGCCATTCCACCAAACTCAGCAACAATTAAAAAATTTCCATCTGGGGTAAGAGCCAAATCTTCAGGATTCATAAAATTACAATAGACTTTAAGCTCCTCATTGTCTTCGCATCCAATCAAAGGCTCTGTGGTGTTTTCATTTCCAAGCAACAAAAGTGCAATGACGCCTAATGTAACCACCCCTGTAATAATTATTAATAATTTTTTCATTTTTCTCCCCACACTTCTAAATAATTATTTACATAATTTATTAGTTCTAATGGAGAATCGAGGGGGACATGGTGAGCCGCATCTTCAATTACTTCAACTTTCATAGAGTCTTTGAAAGCCTCTCTAATATACTTCATTATTTTTGATTCCAATAATAGGCTTTTACCTCCAGCGATAAAAAGTGCAGGACATTTAAATTTAAATTCATAATTATGGAGTCGTCTAAGAGTAGCAAACAACTTATCATCAAACCTCCATCTCCAGCCTTCTTCAACATTTAAGATTGAGTGCTCTGCTATATATCTAAGATACCAACCGTTATCACAGTCTTGAGGAGGCATCAGTCTAAATCTTTTTATGATTGAAACCTTATCTGGATAGTATTTGATTCTTCGCAGCGGACCAGTGCTTTGATGCTTGTCATAATCATACGTTGGAGGGCGAATAGGAGAATCAATCATCACAACTCCATGAAACAGATCTGGAAATTCACTTGCCATAAACCCCGCTACATGCCCGCCCAATGAATGACCTACCAGATAAACTTTATGGTTGCCTTGAACAATTTTTTCTTGATGAAAAATTGCGATCAATGCATCGCTAAAGTCTTCGAAATTATATGCATTTCTATGATCAGACTCTCCCATCCCGGGAAGATCTGGAGCAATGATAGAAAATTTGTTACATAAAAGTGGCGCAATGGGATCCCACCATTGCTTATGTGCACCTGTACCATGAATAAGAATAATAATATCTTGAGCATCTTTCCTATCCCAGACTTGATAGGCAACATTGCCAAGTAGGTGATTTAGATTTTCTTTTCTGGGGCTTTGAGATATAGCTGAATGGAACCAGTTTGGAGCATCCTTTATATCGGTTTCGAGTGAGTCTGTAATTTCCATTAAGGTGTATTCTAAAGGATAATAAAACACCATACTATTGATAAAAATTATGACAACACCCATTAAGCCAGCAGCAACAGTTATTTTAATGCGAGAGGCACAAGAGGGTGGTTTTGAAATATTTATGGTTAAGAGAAGCAGTAGATCTCCCTTTGGAAGTTTGTATGTTTTTCCAGGCGGTAAATTAGACCCTGAAGATTCCGAATATGCTTTATATCAACGATGTGAAGGAATGGAAGACGCTGAAGCTTCTAAACAGCTTGGGATTGATGATAATGGCCTGGCTTTTTGGGTTGCTTGCATTAGAGAATGCTTTGAGGAGGTTGGAGTGCTGCTTGCAAATCCAGAAAATTCTATTATGCAGGATGCAGAAAAGCTTGGTCAGTTAAGAAAAAAACTTAACAATAACGACATTACTTTTAAAGATATCTGTGTGTCAGAATCTTTAAGCCTTAAAGTTAAAAATATTGTTCCTTGTGCACATTGGATTACTCCAGCAATTGAACCGAAAAGATTTGATACCAGATTTTTTCTTGCTAAGGTTAATGCCAAGCAACTCGCCAGCCATGATGGCTTTGAATTAACTGAGAGCTTTTGGATTAAACCTGTTGAAGCCCTAAATAAATTAAAAGATGGAGAAATGAATATGATTCTTCCAACCATAAAAAATATTGAAAAATTAGCTGAATTTTCTTCTAGCACCGAAGCTTTTAGTTATTTTGATGGCTTGGGAGACAATGCAATTCCACCAATACTTCCCAAATTTATTAAAAGAGACGGTGAGTGGGTTGGTTTTCTTCCAGGAGAGGAGGGATATGACAATGTCTAGAGAATTTATTCAGAGAGTAACAGCTTCTAATGGCAGTGTATTTACTGGCCCAGGAACAAATAGTTACCTAATTGGCAAAGATGATATTACTCTTGTGGACCCAGGACCAAAAATTGATGCACATATTGAACACTTAATTAATCTTGGTGAGGGAAAGATTAAACGTATTTTAGTTACCCATACCCATCGCGATCATTCTCCTGCAGCCAAAGTGCTAGGGGAAATGCTTGAAGTGCCTTTGATGGGTCGATTGCTTGAAAAAGATGATTCTCTTCAAGATAGAACTTTTAAACCTGATCGTATTCTTGAGCATGGAGATTTAATTAAAACAAATGAATACACCATTGAGACCGTCCACACTCCTGGTCATGCTTCAAATCATCTTTGTTATTTAATACAAGAGGAAAAAGTCATGCTTACAGGGGATCATATTATGAATGGTTCTACGGTTGTCATTGCTCATCCTGACGGCTCTATGAAAGATTATTTGAGCTCTTTGGAATTATTAAGAAACTATAATTTTAATAAAATAGGGCCTGGTCATGGCGACTTTCTGGAAGATCCAATGTCAGTAGTTGACTGGATCATTGACCATAGACTAGAACGAGAAAGAAAAGTGATCGCTAAGTTAAAGCTTTGTTCCAGCGTTACCTCTAAAGATTTAGTAATCAGTGTTTATGATGATGTTGACCCAAAACTTCATCCTATTGCAATTTGGAGTCTGGAAGCACACTTATACAAATTGCTTGAAGATGGAACAGCAACTTTTAATCCAACGAGTAAAACCTGGTCATTTAAATAAAGTAAATGTTTTCTTTCATTCTTGGATGCTTATATTTAATTTCAGCTCTCATTATTCTTTTTTTGATAAAAGAGAAATTTAATATTTTTGGATTTATTTACAATCCAAACAACAGAAAATTTTTAGTAATTTTTGATACCCCATTTTTGTTGATAAGTTTTGCAGCAATTATTGAAGAAGCGCACTGGTTTGTTTTAGTCATATTTTTTATGCATGCGCTTAATACCATGATGCTCTTAATTAAACCTGATATTTTTTATCACTCGAAAGGAGAAATGCAATTAATGGAAGAAGAATCCCTTAATAATTATTTGGTAATCATGACTTCTGTGGTTGGAATAGGATGTTTATTAGTTAGTTATTTTTAAGTTAACTTTATTTGCAATTAAATCCTTAACCACCCCTGGATCAGCTAAAGTTGATGTATCACCAAGATCATCAAATTCACCATCAGCAACCTTTCTTAGAATCCTTCGCATAATTTTTCCAGATCTAGTTTTTGGGAGCCCTGGAGCCCATTGAATAAGATCAGGTTTTGCAATTGGACTAATTTCTTTTGCAACAAAATTCTGTAGTTCAACTATCAAGCTTTCTCTCTCTTCTTCTCCAACCATGAGTGTCACAAATGCATAAATACCTTGGCCTTTTATTGGGTGCTGAAAACCTACAATTGCCGCTTCGGCAACTTTCTCATGCAGCACCAAAGCGCTCTCTATTTCAGCCGTTCCAAGTCTGTGTCCAGATACATTTAACACGTCATCAACCCTACCAGTAATCCAAAAGTATCCATCGCTATCTCTTTTAGCACCATCACCAGTAAAATACGCATTCTCATAAGTTGAAAAATATGTATCAATCATTCTTTGATGATCTCCGTATACGCTTCTTATCTGACTTGGCCAGGATTGAGTGATGATCAGATTTCCAGATTGCTCCCCCTCTAAAATAATTCCATTTTCATTTACAAGTTCAGGCTTAACTCCAAAAAATGGCAGAGTTGCTGATCCTGGTTTTACTGGTGTGATGCCTGCAATGGGAGAAATCAAGACAGAGCCCGTTTCCGTTTGCCACCAGGTATCAATGATTTGACAAGCCTCATTACCAATCACTTTAAAATACCACTCCCATGCCTCAGGATTAATTGGCTCACCCACAGTTCCTAAAATACGAAGGCTTTGCCTGCTAGTTTTAAGCACATGCTTATCTCCTTGTGCCATCAAGGCTCTTAGGGCAGTGGGCGCTGTATAAAAAATAGATATTTGATGTTTATCACAAATTTCCCAGAATCTAGAAGGGCTAGGGTATGTTGGAATTCCCTCAAACATTAAGCTGGTAGCTCCATTAGATAAAGGCCCATAGAGGATATAGGTATGGCCGGTAATCCACCCAACATCTGCAGTGCACCAATATTTGTCATTAGCTTTATAGCCAAAAAGATATTTAAAGCTTAAATGTGCGCCAAGCAAGTATCCTCCAGTGGTATGCATTACGCCTTTTGGTTTTCCTGTCGAGCCAGATGTATACAAAATAAATAATGGGTCTTCTGAATTCATTGGTTCGCACAGGCACTCGCTGGATGCCTCTTTAAACATCTCTTCATAATTTATATCCCTGTCTGCAACCCAATCAATCTTTTCATTGGTTCGCTTAATAACAAGGCAATGGTAAACTCCTGGACAATCTAACAAGGCAGTATCAACATTCTCTTTAAGAGGAATTTTCTTCCCACCTCTGATAGCTTCATCTGCTGTAATAACTATGCTGCAATCTGCATCTAAAATTCTGTCCTTCAGTGATTCCGGAGAAAATCCTCCAAATACCACTGAGTGGATGGCACCAATTCTTGCGCATGCCAGCATTGCGAAGGCTGCCTCAGGGATCATTGGCATATATATACATACCCTTGATCCTTTCGAGGCTCCTAAATTCTTTAAAATGTTTCCAAATTTACAAACATTAAGATGTAATTCAGCATAAGTAATTTCTTGAGATTGACTTGGATCATCTCCTTCCCAGATGAGTGCGGTTTTGTCTGCATGAGATTCTAAATGCCTATCAATGCAGTTATAGGCAATATTGATTTTGCCCCCTTCAAACCATCTTGAATCAATAAATTTATTATTATGAACGCTGGTAAAAGGTTCTATCCATGCCAAGTTTTCTTTAGCTTGTTCCCCAAAGAAGGTTTGAGGATCCTCAATAGATAGTTGATACATCGCATTGTATTCATCTAAGTTTTCTATGAATGGATTGTCGAGATTTTTAGGAGGCAGGTATTTTTTTTCAGCCATAAACTTGCCTGAGTTTTTTATAAGATAGAGGGCTGGGGATTGATGAAATTTTTTCCCCTAGGATCAGACATAATTTTTTCAATTAGCATGTCATAATCAGAACCGCCGCTCTCGAGATCAATATCTGATGCATTAATAATTAACAGAGGTGCATTTTCGAAATATAAAAAGAATTTTGAGTAAGCATCATTCAGCCTTTCTAAATAATCAATGGTTAGAAATTTTTCATCAGGATTGCCGCGTTTGTTTATTCTCTCTAATAAAACTTCTACTGGAGCCTGAAGATAAATGACTAAATCGGGCGAAGGGGCATCTAAGGTTAAATGTTCATAGACCTTGTCATACAAACCCATTTCTTCCTCGGATAAAGTTACCTCAGCAAATAATCTGTCTTTTTGAATCAAGAAATCAGCAACGCGCACAGGCTCAAACAATGACCTTTGTTTTAGATCCTCTATTTGTTGCATACGTTGGAACAAGAAGAATAATTGAGTTGCCAAGGCAGACTGTTTTGGATTTCTGTAAAAGCTTTTAAGAAATGGGTTTTCTGCAGGTTGCTCTAAAAATACATCATAATTAAAAGTCTCAGCAATTTTATGGGCAAGTGTGGTCTTGCCAACGCCAATTGGTCCTTCAATTGCGATATATTTCGGAAGCGGAGCTTCCTGTAAAGCTGGTTCCATAAGGTTTTTATTCTGTTTGGTAAAGATTAGCTTAACTCTTCCAAGAAACCAAATTTTTTCTCAACTGGACCGCTCCTTGATTCTCTTAATGACTTTAGTAACTCAATTTTACCCGATCGATTAATTTGTTGAAATTGCGTCCACCAGTTACCCATACCTTGAGAGTCTCTTGCTGCTTCTTCCCTTAAAAGTAAGAAGTCATAGGCGGCTCTAAAGCGAGGATGATTTAAAATCTTATATGGCTGATGCCCTAAACGAGTTTCAAGCTTTAATTGTAGTGACCAAATATCTTTAATGTATCCATGAAATTTTCTTGGAACAGCAGTCAATACTTGTTGCTCTCTAATAATTCTGTCCATGCTTCTAAAAAACTTTCTTAGATTAAGACTTCCTTTTTCCTTGGATGCATCAATAAGTCTTGGCCAAAGTAAGGCAGCGATTAGAAATCCTGGAGTGACAGATTTTGATGCCTTTAATCGATTGTCAGTATTAATTAGTGCGGCGTGCTGAAACCTCAATCCAAATGAGTCTTCATCATACCCATCTGTATTGATTAAATACTTTAAAACACCAAATGCATCCAGCTTATTAAAATTATCTAGGGCTTTTTTTGTAAGAAAAATTTTACAAAACTCATCAAACATTCTTGCGTTAGAAATATTCCCTAGCAAATGACCTTTTTGATATATGGCCTCTTTTACATCATTTGCAATTTTAAAATTAAGCTTTGAGCTGAATCGAATGACACGCAGACTTCTTACAGGATCTTCTTCAAATCGAACTAGGGGATCACCGATTGAAACAAGAATTTTTTTTTGTAAATGCTGCAGACCGTTATGAAAATCACATAAGTGATTTTCTATAGGATCAAAATATAGTGCGTTAACAGAGAAGTCTCTTCTAATGCAATCTTCTTCTAACGTTCCCCAAACATTATCTCTAAGGATTTTACCTTCTGAATCTTTAACAACGCCAGAGCCGTTATCTTGTTTTGAAGTATTTGCTCTAAAGGTTGAAACCTCAATTAATTCATTTCTGCTAAAAACATGAACCAATCGAAACCTTTTACCAATAATCCTGGATGACCTAAAAATTTTTCTTACTTCTTCAGGTGTTGCGTCTGTTGAAACGTCAAAATCTTTTGCTTTTATTCCAACTAGTGAATCACGTACACACCCGCCAACCAGATATCCCTGAAAGCCAGATTGTTTTAATTTTTTCACCACCTCAATAGCAAGAGGGCTAAATTTGTTTTCCTTAAGGATTTTTGGGGTTTTTGCTGAAGATGCTTTATTTTTTTTATTCAAAAGCTTAAAAGAAACTTGTTTGAGCTAGATTACTAACCACCAAGTTGTTTTTCTTTGATTTCATCAAGTGTTTTGCAATCAATACAATGTGTAGCAGTCGGACGAGCCTCAAGTCTTTTTACTCCTATTTCTATTCCACAAGCATAACAGTATCCGTAGTCATCTTGTTTGATTTGTTCTAAGGAGCCTGCAATTTTATTAATAAGTTTTCTTTCTCTATCTCTTGTTCTAAGCTCAAAAGCAAACTCTTCTTCTTGTGAAGCTCTATCGATTGGATCTGCATATGACTCACCCTTATTTTTAAGATGATCAAAAGTTTTTTGCATCTCTTCTCGTAAATGTTCACGCCACTCGATTAAAACAGCATTAAAGTGTTTTTTCATTGCAGCACTCATATACTTTTCACCTTTACGGCCTTTATAGGAAGATATTGGTGTTGTTCTTTTTTTAGCAGTCGTTTTTTTTGCAGGAGATTTTTTAGCCGCAATCTTTTTTACTGCTACTTTTTTTGCTGGAGCTTTCTTGGCAACTGTTTTTTTAGCAGTAGATTTTTTTGTATCTGCTTTTTTTGGCATATTCTATTTAATAAAAGTTTTTAGGCGCATGAAATTATCAGAAAGCGGGGTAATAAGCTAGCTTTTTTTATAATTATTTAATACTTCCCGATATCCTTCATGAGTAAGTCTGGGCCCAAATGTTTCTACAACCTTTGATGCTCCATAATTTGCAAATTCAGCGCAAGACTTTAAATCATGGTTTTGAAGCAACGCATATAAAAAGCTACCTGCAAACATATCCCCAGCACCATTAGTATCAATAGGCTCAATATTTACTTTGGGAGTGTGAATTATTTCGTCTCTTGTAATCACCGAACTACCTTTTTCTCCCCTAGTAATTATTGAAGTGTAAGGCTTTTCTTGGAGTTTGGTGAATGCCTCATCAATATTTTCTGCATCGACAAAGGCCATGGCCTCATCATCATTACCAAAAATATAGTCCAATCCATAAGATTCCATTTCATAAAATTTATCTTTAAATCCCATGACAATTCCTGGATCAGATAATGAAAACGCTATCTTTACATCTGGAAAGTTTTGAAGATGATTAAGAGCCTGCAAGGTAACTTTATAATTTTCCTCACTTGTAACCATGTACCCCTCAATATAGAAAATTTTAGAATTTGCTATCTGGCTTAGATCTAAATCATTGTCATCCATCAATGAGCTAACATTTAGTGCGGTGGTCATTGTTCTTTTAGCATCTGGAGTAACCAGGATCAGGCATTTTCCAGTTGGAATAGTGCTAGAAGGGGCCATATTTCCTTTGTGACCAACACCGGCCTCTTTCAGGCTTTCAAGGTATCTTATTCCATCTTGGTCATCAGATACTTTACAGGTATGGAAGCATTTAGCGCCAAAGCTTGCCGCTGCAACAAGACTATTAGTTGCAGATCCACCACAATCTGAAACAGTGTCTGCTCCAGATGCAATAAGCCTATCTATTATTGGAGCATGTTCCTCAGCGCTTGAAAGCGTCATTTGATCAATTTCTAGACCAAGCTCAGAAATAAGACTATGGTCAACTTTAAAAACAGTATCAACAAGAGCATTTCCAATAGCGCTTATATCATTTTTCATTTTTATAACTCCTTAATTGCATCCTCAATCTTACTTTTGGTTTGATTGAGAATATATTGATCATGGGTTGAGGATATAAATCCAGCCTCATATTTCGAAGGGGCAAAGTATATACCACGATTTAAGGCAGCATAAAAAAACTTTTTAAACATCCGATCATCACTTCTGACAACATCTTCAAAATTCTGAGGTAAATGTTCAGCAAAGAAAAAACCAAACATGCCTCCAATAGAAGATGTTGAGAAAGGTATGCCTTTTTCATTCATTAAATTTTTTGTATGTAGCATTATTTCTGAGGAGGCTTTTTCTAATTTATCAAATGGATTGTCTTGAATTAAAGTTTTTATTAATGCAATACCAGCACTCATGGCCAATGGATTGCCAGATAGTGTTCCTGCTTGGTATATAGGACCTAATGGTGCAAGCTGATCCATCACAGATTGTTTGCCTCCAAAAGCACCAACAGGAAGTCCCCCACCTATTACTTTACCTAGTGCCGTTAAATCAGGTTGAATCTGATAAATAGCTTGCGCTCCTCCGAGCCCCACCCTAAAACCAGACATCACTTCATCAAATATAAGAAGAGAGTTATATTCGTTACAAAGCCCTCGCAAAGCACTGAGGAATTTCGGTTCTCCCGGGATAAACCCCATATTGCCTGCTATCGGCTCAACAATAATTGCGGCAAGGTCATCACCAATCTCATTAATAATTTCTGACAAAGCTTCGACATCATTATAAGGACAGCTATAAGTTAGAGCTGCTAATTCTTTTGGTATACCGGGAGAATCTGGCAAGCCAAAAGTAGAGACACCAGACCCAGCCTTAACTAACAATGAATCAACATGACCATGATAACAACCGGTAAATTTAATAATTTTATTTTTACCTGTATAACCTCTTGCTAGTCGAATACAACTCATTGTTGCCTCAGTTCCGGAATTCACCATTCGTAATTTTTCCATTGAGGGAACCTGGCCTTTAATTGTACTTGCAAGTTCATTTTCTAAACTTGTAGGAGCACCATAACTTGTACCAAGCTCAAGTTGAGCTTTAATTGCATCTAATATAATTGGATTTGAATGACCAAGAATCATTGGCCCCCATGAACCAATAAAGTCTATGTATTGATTTTCATCTTCATCAATTAAGATAGGGCCTTTTGCAGATTTAAAAAAAATAGGCTTACCATCAACATTTTTAAAGGCTCTTACTGGAGAATTTACTCCACCAGGCATGAGGGATTGGGCCTGCTCAAAAAGCGATTCTGAATTTGTTCTTTTCAAGGATATTTTGTAATAAGTTTTTTATAGAAAGCGATGCTAACAATTATGAATTATATCAAATTTCATCAAAGTATTTTTATTTAAAATGAGGGATTTTAAAATTTAAAGACAGCAGCGACAATGCCTGCAAGCAAAAGTAAGACTGGCAGCTCATTAAAAATTCTTAATTTTAAGCCAGTCCACTGATGTGATTGCGAACGAAGATCCTGAAGAATCTTCCAACAAATAATTTGATATAAAATCAAAAGTAACACTATAAAGAGCTTAGCGATAATCCAATTTTGTGAAAAAAATCCAATCCAATCAGAGCCCAGAAAACCCATCATTACACCAAAAAGTAGTGCCAAAAGACCCAGAGGAGTAATAAATCTAATCAAGTTTGTTTGCATGATTGTTAATTGAGCTTTTGTATCCTGGTTTTCACTCTCTACGTGATATACAAATAGACGTGGCAGGTAAAAAATACCAGCAAACCATGAAACCATGAACAGGATATGCAAGACTTTAAAAACTAGATATATACTCATTTCAGTATTATCTTAGCGCTTATAGAGCTCTTAGAGAAAAATATTTGAGCTTAAGTCTTGTTGAATATATTTTTAATCCTATAAACTAAGCATTAAATGAAATCTGACATGACATCAATTAACTTAAGCGTCAATGCTGTGCAGCGCATTCAAGACTTATTACCCAGTCATAAATCAAATTATTTTAGGGTTTATGTTACTGGCGGGGGCTGCTCAGGCTTCCAATATGGTTTTAAGTTTGACGATAGTCCTGAGGGCGATGATGATATTGTTAATTTTGATGGATTTACTATTTTATTAGACTCTCTGTCATATCCATATCTCTATGGTTCAACCTTAGACTATGTAGAGGATTTATCCGGCTCAAGATTTTTAGTTACCAACCCAAATGCAAAAACCACTTGTGGGTGTGGAGAGTCTTTTACTATCTAGCTTTAGTTAGCGTTCCCAATAACCCTGTATTTTTTTTTACAATCATGGGGTTTTTGTACATTCGTTGTCTTGCCATCCATCCAAACGCCATGGCTTCAATTGCTTGAGGATTTACATCATATTGATCACTTGAAGTGAGATTCATATTTATATGTTTCTCAATAGAGTGAACCAAGAAATTATTTCTTACTCCTCCCCCACAAACAATGACTTGCTGAGGTGATTGTTTAAGTGAGAGGAGAGCATTTGCAATACAGACTGCGGTCAGCTCAGTTAGGGTCGCTAATGCATCTTGAGGGGATCTTTTTAAAAGCTGCTTGGGAATAAATCTTATATTAAATATTTCTTTGCCTGTAGATTTTGGGTGACGCCTCCTAAAAAATGGGTGGCTTAGCATTTGATTTAGTGAAGGAAAATGAATTACACCATTTTTTGCGTGCTTGCCATTTCTATCAAAGGGGCGATTTAAAAAATTTTGACAGTAAATATCCATGAGCGCATTACCAGGTCCACAGTCAGATCCATAAAAATCATTCTTGCCATCTAAGAAAGTAAAATTTGAAATCCCCCCAATATTTAAAATCACTAAAGGAACATTCTTTTTTGCAAATAATTTTTGATGAAATTCTGGTACCAATGGAGCGCCTTCACCACCGAGTTTAATATGATCATTTCTAAAATCACCAATCACATCTACCCCACATTCCCTTGCTATTATTTGGGGATCTCCAGCTTGAATGGAAAATGGATATCTGCCTTTGGGCTGATGGAATAATGTTTGCCCTGACAAACCAATTGCACCAATGCTCTTTTTATTAATTTTATTTTGAGTAAGAAATTTTTCTATTGATTTGCTAAAAGCATACCCAATTCTTTTATCGAGATCGAAATACATATTAAGACTTAACTCTTGGCACTGAATTGCCCTAGATATATCCTCCCTTAGTTGTCTGGGATATTTAAAAGAGCTAAATTTCAGTAAACTAATTTGATTAGTAACTTTTAAGGAACAAATATCTATTCCATCATGACTGGTGCCACTCATGGTGCCTATAAAAATTTTTTTATCTGAAGAGCTTCTCATTTGGATCTTTGGATAATAACTGATCTACTATTTCTATGTAATTGTTTCTAAATATTTCAAATTGATCCATATTAGATTGCTCCAGAGGAGATGCTGAGGGTAAAGCTACCTTTAAAGGATCCGTTCTTTTTTCCCCTATCTTAAATTCGTAATGTAAGTGAGGGGCCGTTGCCAAACCTGAATCACCCACATAACCTATGGTCTGACCCTGAGAAACTTTTGTTCCCTTAGAAATGCGCGGATGATACTTATCTAAATGAGCATACAAAGTTGTTATTTCTCCGCCATGACGAATAACTATCGTTCTTCCATACCCACTTTTCCATCCAACAGACTGAATAACCCCTTCACCAGTTGCGCGGATGGGCGTCCCCCTTTTTGCTGCATAATCAACACCATTATGAGCCCTGATGGTATTAAGGATTGGGTGTCTTCTATTTGGGTTGAAGTGAGAACTTACATATGCAAAATTAAGCGGCGCTCTCAAAAAAGCTTTCTCTAAACTCCCTCCATTCTCATTAAAGTATTCCCATTTTTTATTTTTACCTTTGTATCTAATAGCAGTGAATCGATTATTTTGGTTATAAAACTCTGCAAATAAAATACTGCCATTTTCAATTTGTTGTCCGTCCACAAATGGTGTTTCGTATAGGAGTTTAAATTTATCACCAACCCTTATGTCAAAAACAAAATCAATATCCCAGCCAAAAATATAAGCTAGATCCATGATCACACTCTCTGGTATATCACTTTTTAGTCCAGCTAAATAGAAAGATGACTCTATGAACCCCGTCCTAAATGACTTAATGAGTTCCGGTTTTTTATCAGTTCTATCAATAACTATTTCTGGGAAAAGATCAATTTGATAAGAAAGCAGAGGACTTTTATAAATTATTATTTTTTGTAGCTTTCCATCCAGGGATAGAAACTCTATTCTATCGTTAGGAAGTATGTTTTTTACTTCATTAGCACTATCTTTTCTAAATATTTTGTACGTTTCGTTTAATGGGACTTTGTATTTTTCAAATATCAGCGAAAGATTTTCTCCATCTTTAACAGTGTGAATTTTTTTTGTTTGAATGCTAGGAATGCTTTGAGTTGGGAGTGATAAAGTTTCAGTAATTATCTCTGATGGAGCCTCTTCTTGCTCGACTCCCATATCATAAATTAACAATACTCCAAATACCGCTAACAAAATAAAAGGCAGTATTTTGGTATTGGGTTTATAGGTGCTCACAATTTCTAAATTTATTTAATCAGCTCAAATGAAAGTGTTCCAATCTCTTCTATGGTTGCTTCAACTTTATCATTTGGAAAAAGCCTACTTACTCCAGAGGGAGTTCCGGTAAAGATTATGTCCCCGGCTTTAAGTGTTATAAATTTTGATAACCAACTGATTAATTCATCGACTTTCCATGCCATATTTTTTAGATTGCTGGATTGTCTATTTTGGCCATTAACATTTAGTGAAATTTCGCCTTCATTTATAAGGAACCCTTCCTTTTTATAAATTTTTGAGATAGGTGCCGAATTATCAAATCCCTTGCTTAGGTCCCAAGGTTTTCCATTTTTTTTTGCAGAAGTTTGAAGATCTCTTTTGGTCAGATCTACTCCAACCCCATATCCAAAAATATGCTGACTGGCTTCTCCTGGAGATATATTTGAGCATTCTGACTTTAAAAAAACAACAAGCTCTACTTCGTGATGGAGATCATCTGTTTGAGTGGGAAAAGGAATAGAGGCTAATTGCGTGATGGCTTGAGGGGGTTTGCTGAAAAAAAATGGTTGATCCTGATCTACTTCTGCGCCCATTTCTTTTGCATGATCGGCATAATTTTTACCCACACAGTATACCTTTCCCACTGGAAATAATTCATCACTTTCAGAAATCGCCATTCCTCTAATAATTGGCTTAAATGCAAAACGAGCTTTTGAGTTTTCAGTCATAAGATTTCAAACATTTATTCGATTAAATACTATAATAAATCATAACTTATGAAAGAAAATCTTAACCTAATTAAACGAGGTATTGATGAGCTAATTAGCGAAGATGAGCTATTAGCCAAACTCAAGTCTAAGAAGCAGCTTGTTGTGAAGGCTGGCTTTGACCCTACTGCCCCAGATTTACATCTAGGACATACAGTGCTCATTAATAAATTAAGGCATTTTCAGCAATTAGGTCATCAGATAATATTTTTGATAGGCGATTTTACTGGAATGATTGGGGATCCTTCTGGGAAAAATAAAACAAGACCTGCCCTAGATGAGAAGGAAATAAAAGAAAATGCCAAGTCCTATGAAAAACAAGTTTTCAAGATATTAGATCCAAAACTTACGCATGTAAGGTTTAATTCTGAGTGGAGCAATAAGCTTGGCGCAGAAGGAATAATCAAACTTGCCTCTCAATATAACTTAGCGAGAATGCTTGAACGGGATGACTTTAGCAAAAGATACAAGTCTAACCAAACTATCGCACTTCATGAATTCTTGTATCCATTGATTCAAGCAAATGATTCTATAGCTCTTGAAGCAGATATTGAGCTGGGGGGTACTGACCAAAAATTTAATCTTTTAGTTGGCAGAGAGCTGCAACGATCATTTGGACAAGAGCCCCAAGTTGTTATCACTGTTCCAATCCTTGAGGGTTTAGACGGAAAAAATAAGATGTCTAAATCTTTGGATAATTATGTCGGCATTGATGAGGCTCCAAATGAAATGTTTGGAAAAATTATGTCTATCTCAGATGAGCTAATGTGGAGATGGTTTGATTTATTAAGTTTTAAAACCACTGATGAGATTAACAACCTTAGAGCAGATCAAATGAATGGAAAAAATCCTAGAGACATTAAAATTGAGCTAGCTAAAGAGCTCATTTCACGTTTTCATGATGAAGAATCAGCCGATCTCGCTGAAGCAAATTTTATTAATCAGTTTCAAAAAAAGAATATTCCAGATGATATAGAAGAAGTATCTTTGGTTTTATCAGAGGGCGCAATTCCATTGGCTAATCTCTTGAAAGATTGTGAGATGACCAGCAGCACCTCAGAAGCAATTAGAATGATAAAGCAAGGGGCTGTAAGAATTGACGAAAAAAAAATTACAGATACAAAACATATAATTTCCTCAGGTACCTCAGCTGTTTATCAAGTAGGTAAAAGAAAATTTAAAAAAATAATTCTTCAGAATTAATAATATAATTTCGATTTAACTATAAAAATATGCAACAGTTTTTTTCATCTATTAATTTTTGCCTGCGCAATGTTGGATACTTGGTTATCTTATGTTTGCCAGTAATGACTCTTGAAATTGCTTTGGCAAACCTAATGGCCTCTTTAGATATCCAAGCAAGCTCAGACACAGCCGCGCTAGAAGCAATTGGTGCAATTTCTTCTCAGGTATTTCTTTTAGTTCTGGCCTCTCTAATATTGTCAGTAGCCCTAAGCGGGGGTTGCATGACAGCTTTTCGCTCCCTGTCTAATGATGGCTTAGTCAGCCCTTACCAAGCCCTTTTTGCAGGGTTAAAAAAGTTTTTTCCACTTCTTTGGGCAAATATTTTGCATTCCATTGCATACGGATTAGGATTCTTGATGTTAATTCTTCCAGGTTTTTATTTGTATGGTCGCCTTGGATTATTTCCATTGTTTATTATGTTTGAAAGCAAGGGTGTGATGGATTCTTTTGGAGAGTCTTGGAATTTAACAGAAGAAGTTGCAACAAAACTATTTGCTCTCACTTCAATTTTTATGAGTATTCAGCTTGGTTTTGGATTTTTGGGAGGGATTATCGTAACTGATGGAGCTTTATGGTTTTTGATTGCAGCAACCACTATTAAGTATGCTACATTAATGCCCCTCTTTTATTTATTTTTTAGTCTGTATGAGTCAACAAAGAATAAATCACAAATAGAAAATTAAAAAATATGAAAATATTAGTCATGGGTTTACCAGGTAGTGGTAAGACATATTTAACAGAGCGCTTGGTTCCTCTCATAAAAGCAGCATGGTATAACGCAGATAAAGTCCGTGAAATGGCAAACGATTGGGATTTCTCTGATGAAGGTAGAGATAGACAATCAAAAAGAATGAGAACCTTTGCAGATTTTGAAAAATCTCATGGAAGGTTTGTAGTTTGTGATTTTGTCTGTCCTACTTCAGCAACAAGAGAAAATTTTGATGCAGATATTGTTGTTTGGATGGATACCATTAAAGAAGGAAGATTTGAGGATACAAACAAACTCTTCCAAAACCCTGAAAAAGTAGATTTTCACATTACAGAATGGAACGAACATAATCATGATGATGTTGCAAGGGAGATTCTACAATGGAAAAAATAGATAAAAAAAAGACATCTAGCAAAGACTCTTACCTGGAGAATTCTAGCAACAACAGATACATTTTTAATTGCATGGATAATCACAGGAAAAATTGACTGGGCAGCAGGAATAGCAGGAATAGAAGTTTTAACTAAAATGATTTTATATTATTGGCATGAACGTCTTTGGTATAAACATATTAAATTTGGAGTAAAAAATGTTTGATTGGAAAAAACCTACAGTGCAAATGTTAGGCAGATGGCAACCATGGCACGATGGGCACCAAGCTTTATTCAAAAGATGTGTTGCAAAAACGGGTCAAGTCATGATTCAAGTAAGGGACGTTCAAGGTGCATCTGGAGGAGATGGACAAGATGACAATCCTTTTGATTGGGATGAAGTTTGTAAAAATATTGAGGCAGGACTCTCGAAAGATGGTTTCAAAAGAGGCCAAGAGTATGAAATTATGCTGGTTCCAAATATTGTAAATATTACGTATGGCCGAGGAGTAGGCTACTCATTTGAAGAAGAGGTATTTGATAGCTCAGTAACTGAAATCAGTGCTACGAAGATCCGTCAAAAACTTCGAGATGAAGGTAAGCTTGATTAGAGCATTAGCTAGTTTCCCAAGATCATTGTTTAGTTTATAATCGCCATTCCCAATCTATTGGGTCTGTAGCTCAGCTTGGTTAGAGCGCACCCCTGATAAGGGTGAGGTCGGTGGTTCGAGTCCACCCAGACCCACCATTTAATTTAAAGACTTTTACTTTAATCAATATTTGTAATACTTTGTTATTATGAAAAATAAAGATACTTCTCATTCAAATATGCAAAAGGTTGCTTTGACAGCCTTAGCTGGAACCAGTATTGAGTGGTATGACTTCTTTCTATATGGGGCTGCTGCAGCATTAATATTTCCAACAGCTTTTTTTGGTGAGGCTACTCCATCAACAGCATTAATTTTGTCTCTACTCACATTTGCAGCTGGCTTTATTGCAAGACCAATAGGTGGAATTATTTTTGGTCATTATGGCGATAGAGTTGGCAGAAAGAAAACTTTAGTCATAGCGTTAATTTTAATGGGAGTATCATCCACATTGATTGGACTTTTACCAACTTACGCAATGATTGGAGTAACTGCTCCAATTCTTCTTACCTCTCTTCGTTTTGCTCAAGGTCTTGCAATTGGAGGTCAATGGGGAGGAGCCATGTTGCTGGTTACTGAAAGCGCTCCACAAAATCAAAGAGGATATTATGGAGCCTTTGCCCAAGCCGGAGCCCCTGTGGGAGTAATTTTAGCTAATCTTGCATTCATCGTTACAAGCTCTCTTGTTTCAGAGGAATCCTTTTATTCTTGGGGATGGCGGATTCCATTTCTTGCCAGCGCAATTTTGATTGGTATTAGTATGTATATCCAATTAAATTTAGAGGACACAAAAGCATTCAAGGAGCTTCAGGCCAATAGAGAAGATGATAAAAATGGTAATGAGGCTGTTCAACGATCGCCTATATTAGAAGCACTCAAAAAGTATCCACAACGAATAGCTTTAGCTGCAGGAGCCTTTCTCTCAATTCAAGTAACATTTTATATTTTAATTGCCTTCATGCTTGCATATGGCGTATCAAGTTCGGAAATATCAAGAGATGATATGTTGGCCGCAGTGTTAATTGCTTCAGCAATCATGGTTCCATGTCAGTTTGTCTTTTCTTCATACTCTGATAGGCATGGAAGAAAGGGTATTTTTATGGCGGGAGCTATACTCACTGGCTTATGGGCTTTTGCAATATTCCCGCTTGTTGACACCGGAAATTTTTGGTTGATAGTTTTTGCTATAACCATGGGTTTAATATTTGTGGGTATGATGTATGGACCCCAGGCTGCATTTTTTACAGAATTATTTACCACTGAGGTTAGGTATTCAGGAGCAACTTTGGGCTATCAGTTTGGAGCAATTTTAGGTGGGGCATTTGCACCAACTATTGCAGCTTTTTTATGGAATGACTATGGAATATTTTGGGTATCTGTATATATAGCATTCGCGTCACTACTAACATTATTTTCTGTAATGACATTAACAGAAACTTTTAAAGTTGACCTAAATCAGAAATAGTTTTTGATGATAAGTCGATGATCAATTACTCATGTTGGCCCATGAAAAAAAGTCGCTACTACTAAAATCTTCCCCCCGCAGCTGGACGTTTATATTCATTAACTTTCCATCAAAAGTCATTGAGTTATTAAGGTCTACCAAATCTTGTTTTGTTGTGTTTGCTATATATTTTTTGACCTGCTCTTGAGTATCAAATAAGTAATTGCCTCGTTGCCAATCATAAACATAGCCACCAGACTCAACATAAATATTTTCTGGCTTTTGATTCATATCATCTAAAATTGCCTTTTTGGTGCCTTCAATAGTTTTTTCATTGATATTTTCAAGAGCAATAGCAAATCCATATTGAAAATTAATGATTTTTTCTTTCAGACTTTGTAAGTCTGTATTATCACTAATAATCACCATTGATATTGCTGGATATTCTCTTATTCTGCTTTCATAACTGTTGACTACATATCCAACTTGCTGATCAGTTCGCAAGCTGTTGAAAAAAGTAGGAGCTAGCAGCTTGTTAATAATTCTAAATTGGCTAAATACTTTCAATGATTTCTCTGGATAAATACTTATATCAACCATTCCAATGCCATCTCTAGGAATGCTAACTTTCTTCATCTTAGAAGTTCCAGTCTTAACCTGGAAATTGTCATCAAGATGCCATGGATCAGTCGTACTGGTACCTCCCAAGATATCTCTTGATTCTGAAGCGAAGAGACTAAATTCTTCTGGTGAAAAAAGACCATGACCATATATATCAAGAAAAATAGATCGATTTAAAGTTCCTTGAAAGTTTTCAATGTCAGCGAGATTCAGTTTTTCCAAAGCATCAAGAATTTGTTTTTTTGAATATATATTTGGAGGCCGTTTAATTGCATTATCTGTGTACCAATCTAATTGGTCAGAAATATCTTGCTCATCAAAACCCTCATAATAATCTCGCACAATTTTAGTTGCATTTTTAAATGTCCTTTCATCTGGAACAAACTCCGAATATTTTTGTATTAGCTGTTTTGCATACTGAATCTGTTTGCTACTTCTGCCATAAAATCTAAATATCATATTGCCCTGATCATCTGGGGAGGGATCCAAAGCTATGCCTCGCTTATAGGCTCTTTGATAAAATCTTCTATTTTTTTGAATAAACATAACAGTCAATAAGCCAGAAGCCATATAGTTCTCTAGATTTTTTATGGGCAACTCAGAGATTAGACCAATTTGCAACATACTTTCTTTGCCGCTGAAGTTTTGGGTATGAGATAAATAAGCTTGAACACCATCCGATGAAAATACTTTTTGAGGAGTCTCAAACCCAGCAAGCATTTTATTAGAAGCAGTATCATTATCTTCAATTAACTCAGCATCAGGTATAGCAAGAGCATATTGAGATTTTTTCCAATTTATAAAATCTAACTCTTCGATGTCCTCTACTCTATATCCACCATCTGCAAATTGAAGCTGCTGATTAATTTCTTCATTTGGGCCAACATGATAGATTCTGACGTTTTCTGGTTTCATTTGACTCAAAACACTGAGGATAAGCTCTGCATCAAAATCCTCAGTTATATATTCATATTCAATCAAATGCACTGGTTCTATTTCAAAGATACGATCAGTTAAGGTCAATGCAGCTTGCAATGGAGGCAGGCTGGAATAATTTTCATATGCTATGTTGTTGGTTGCTTTAAGTTCATTGAAATGAGCAAGTGTTATTCCCTTTTCACTAATCACATTTAAGTAATTAAAAATCATAGAAATAATGTCATCTTTATTTTGCTCACCATACTCGGTGAGGTTAAGGTCAATAAACATAGAGCCATCGAAACCCCAGGCATCTGGTAAAAATGATGCTTGGCCACCTTGAATATAGCCCTCATCATCTAACTTGCCCATTAAAGAATTTTTTTCTTGAGAATTTAAAATTTTTGCTAGATATTGATTGGGTTTTTTCTTCCAATCTTCTAAATTATTTTTTATCGGAAATTCAATCCCTATACCGGATGATTTTTCCTTACTTTTTATATATATATTTTTCTTAAGATTAGTTGGCAAATATGCTGGAATATTAATTTTCTGCCTATCAATTTTTTTATTCTTGATATTAGCAAAATATTTTTTAGCAAGACGTTTTAGCTTCTGTGGAGATTCATTCCCAACAAGAACCAATTTCATAATATTTGAAGAATAGTATTTATTATAAAAATCTTTTAATTCTTTTAATAAAATTTCTCGTTTTGCTGACAGCGTTTCTTTATTCCCAACACCTAATAGAATTCGTGGATGATTGGGGTTGCCCGTCATAGCAGCTGCCCTTGATCTAATGAAGGGTTCAGATTGTCTCCTGAGTAGCCACTCAGAATTAACCGCATTAATTTCTTTTTCAACCATGTCCCCATTAAATAAGGGCGCCTTAATTGCTGAGCTTAACCTATCTAGCGCATCAGGAAATTTATCACTGTTGATTGAGAAAAGATAAGTTGTCTGCTGAGCAGCTGTATAAGCATTTGTTTGCCCACCATTTTCACTTATAAATTGCATATATTCATTAGGTGATTTATATTTTTCAGAGCCCATAAAAATCATATGCTCAAGAAAATGGGCTATCCCTTGTGCATTCTTTGGGTCCTGAAATTGACCCACTCCTACACTTAGTGTTGCTGCAGAGGTAGCAAGACTGGGATCGCTAACCGTGATAACTTCTATTCCATTTTTTAAGGTAAAAGTTTCATATTCTCTTGGGTCGGCAGGACTCTTGTTTACAGTCCCAGCATTTGCCAGCAAAGGCAAAAGAAAACAAAATAAGCTTAATTTTTTTAATTTGTTATTCATAATTTTTTAGTTATCTAAAATTCAATTTAAATTTTTTTGTGGCATAGCCAAATAAGGCGAGCCATTTAAAATATTCTTATAGTTTAATAAAACACATTTTTTCAAGGAATTACAGAGCTATAGATTTTAAATTATTAATTTTATATCATTCTTTCTATTGCAAAGGGGTGGCTTTAGGCCTGAGATCAATATTGAAACCCTTTGAACCTGATCCATACAATAGTGGCGGAGGAATTGCATGCATATCAAAAAAAATATTTTTTTAATTTATTTCTTTATCCTAATAAGCTCAGATTTATTATCCAAGGATATTGAGGAGATAATAGTTAAGGGTACTTGGCGTGAAGCTAAGGTGCTGGAAGAAAGTTCAAGCATCGTGATTCTCAATACAAAATTACTCAAGTCTGAGCCAATAAAGCATTTTGAAAATATCTCATACTTGGTTCCAAATCTTAATTTTGCTGCAAGCGATTCTAGGGCGAGACATTTTCAAATCAGAGGTATTGGTGAGAGATCTGGGTATGAGAGAACACCAAATTCTGCAGTAGGATTTTTAATTGACGATATTGACTACTCTGGTCAGGGAGGTATCGCAACAACTTTTGATATAGAGCAAATTGAAGTTCATAGAGGTCCTCAGGGATCAAGAATAGGCTCAAATGCTTTAGCTGGCTTAATTTATATAAAAACAAAAGAACCAACCAAACAATTTGAGGGGATAGGTGAATTGACCACAGGCACTTTCGGCACATTTAATGCAGGGCTTGCATTTGGAGGCCCAGTTGGATTCAGTGAAAATCTTACATACAGGCTAACCTTAAGAAATGATAATACAGATGGGTTTAGGAAGAATTTATATTCAGGCAAATCTGATACTTCAAAAAAAGATGAAAGCACCTATCGACTAAAAATAGATTGGGAGATCCTTGAAAAAACATCACTTAAATTACTTATTTCACAGATAGACTTAAATGATCCAGCGGATATATGGACAATTGACGGGAGTTTAAACACTCTTTCAGATAGGCCAGGGATGGATTCTCAAAAAACAAATACTTATGGAGTCAAAGTATTTCATCAATTTGATGCATTTGAGTTTCAAAGTTTAAGTAGTATTACTGATACGGATATTGAGATTAGTTATGACGCAGATTGGGGAAATCCGGAGTCTCATGCTCCTTATATTTATGATTATTTTTCAGAAACTATCAGAGATAGAAAGACTTTGAGTCAAGAGTTCAGGCTGGTTTCTGATATAGCCAATTTAAATCCTCAAAACAAAACTAAGTGGGTTATTGGTATTAGCTATTTTAATGTTAAGGAACGAAATATTAAAAATGATGATGGAGCATATGGCGATCCATCGGATCCTTTTGGCCCTTACTTTAGTCAATCTTCTTCTTCAAGTAAATTTTCTTCAGACAATTTATCTATTTTTGGGAACATAGATTATTTTTTGGATGAGTCTTTGAAACTTTCCATTGGAGCAAGGTGGGAAAATTATGAATCACAATATGCTGATTCATTTGGTGAGTCTTTCAATCCTTCGGATTATATGTTGGGAGGAAAGATATCTCTCAATAAAATTTTAAGTCATAGCTCTAATATATTTTTCAGTGTTGCTAGAGGTTTCAATCAAGGCGGATTTAACCTTAATCTTGGGTTAGCACCAGATTCAAAAAATAGTAATTTATATTACGACCCAGAATTTTTAACTAATTATGAAATTGGACTTAACTCACAATTATTTAATGAGATGATGAATATTGCAGCTGTAATTTTTTATTCTGATAGAAAGGATCAGCAGGTGCTAATCTCAACGCAAGTAGATCCAACCGACCCAAATACCTTTTCTTTTTTAACTCAAAATGCTGCCGAGGGTACTAACAAGGGACTAGAGCTAAATGTTAATTTGAAGCTTACAGAGTCTCTAGATTTCTTTTCAAGACTTGGTTTATTAAAAACTGAGATAAATAATTGGAAATCTAGACCTGATCTTGAGGGTAGGGCTCAAGCCCATGCCCCTAAAAGAAGTTATGCGCTTGGAGTAAGTTGGTCAATAACAGACAAGGCATCTTTATCATTAGATCTAGTTGGTAAAAGTAGCTTTTATTATTCTGATTCTCATGACAATCAATCTAAGTCATATGCACTAGCAAACTTAAGCTATAACTATTCAATTGGAAATTGGACTTATTCAGTTTGGGCTAGAAATATTTTTGATAAATATTATTCAGTCCGAGGATTTTATTTTGGCAATGAGGCTCCTGATTTTAAAGATAAATTATATGAGCGACATGGTGATCCAAGACATATAGGCATAACGGCGAGATATGATTTTTAATTATCTTGCTCAAAATTGGATTGAGATAACGGCAGTTATCTTTGCAATTTGCTATCTTGTCTTAGCGGTAAAACAAAATATTCTTTGCTGGATCTGTGGAATCATTAGCTCTGCCTTATATTTTTTTATCATGCGTTCAGCAGGCCTATATATGGAGGCCTACTTACAAATTTTCTATATATGCATGGGGATATATGGTTGGTCTCAATGGAGAATTGATGCAAGCAGCTCGGCACCTTTGGTGATATATACTTGGAGTAAATCAAAGCATTTTTCTGCAATTTCTCTAATTTTAAGCCTTTCTTTTATCTCAGCATTGTTGCTTGAATTATTTTCTGATGCAGTCCTACCATTTTTAGATGCTCTGGTTACTTGGGGCGCAGTCGTAGCCACTTATATGGTTGCAAAAAAATTATTAGAAAATTGGATATATTGGTTAGTCATTGATTCAATTTCAATATTTCTGTTTATATCAAGAGATCTTTGGCCGACAGCATTTTTATTTGGAGTATATTTAGTAATAATAACTTTTGGTTACCATTCGTGGAGAAAAGCCCTGAAAGAAAAATAGTGCATTCAAAGCTTGATAAAATTAAATTAGTTCCTGAAGGTTGTATTTTACGCAACGAATTGTCTTCTAGCCCAATCTCAAAAATCTATTTATGTGATTTTCATGAAATGAAAGCGGTTATAAGATTTGATAATGCAATTGCTTCTAAGCTTGCTATAGAAAGGCAAAATGAAATAAATATACTCAAAGGCATTAATCATTTAAGTCTTGGGCCCGAAATTCTGTATTCTGATTCTCAAGCAGGCATTATGATTTGGAAGTACATTTCAGGCACAGAACCAAATTTTGTCGAGGATGAGGACAGGCCATATACTTTGCGTGACTTAGGTTCCTGTCTTTATTCGCTTCATAATTTTCAAATGCCAGGACATTCTATAGATGTATTTTCTAATTCCTTAGATTTATATAAAAAGTTAATTGAAAACCCATCTGACAAACTAATGCTTAAAAAAGCGTTAGCTTTATATGACAAGTTAAACAAAGATGGAGTAAGAAAGGTTTTATCACATAATGATTTACATAGGAGTAATTTACTTTGGGGCAATAAATATTATTTCTTAGATTGGGAATATTCAGGGTTGAATCACCCCTGTTTTGACATAGCTTCACTGGTTAAAAGTTTTCAATTAAATCAAAGCCAAATAACTGAACTCTCAAATGGGTATAAAGGTAATAAGCAACTTTTTCATGTAGATACATTAAATCAATGGATTGAATTTATTTATTATTTAGAAGAGATATGGAGACTTTCTGTAAAAAATCTTGAAGATCTCAAAGCATAAAGACTGCTAAGCTTAATTTTTGGCATAATTAAAGTATGAAAAATATATTTATCTTTTTGTCTATAATAATTTTAATTTCTGCGTGCGAACGGCCATCAAATATAGAAATAAATTTACAAAATAGCGAAACCTTTCTCGAGCAAAACTTATTAAATTCTGAGATCATTGAAGTTGAGCCAGGCCTTCAATACATGATTTTAGAATCATTTCAAAGCGATGCACCCAAACCAAAACTTTCAGATACAATTACTGCAGATTTTCATGGCACATTAATGGATGGATCAGTTTTTTGGAGCTCTATTGATATTGGGGAACCTTTGACCATTCAACTTTCACAATTAATACCCGGATGCCAAAAGCTAATTTCTCTTATGCAAGAAGGCGATTTTTGGAGAGTTTTTATTCATCCAGATTTGGCATATGGAGAAGAGGGAAGACCTACAATACCACCAAATGCTGCGCTTATATTCGACATTAAGCTGCATGCAATTACGCAGAATTTTAATGCAAAATAATATTGATAAAATATTATTTTTTAGCTCATAATTAGGGATACATGTTAGTAGAAAATTTTTTAAATCATATTTCTTGTTGGGGTAAATTTTGGTTTGGCTTAATTTTTCTTGGAAGTATCTTAAATGAAACCCTTGAAAAATTTGATATCCTCAGTAATTCTTCTTATGCCTGGGTGCTAGCTTTTGGATCGGGGGCCTTGATTGGTCTTATTGCGAAGATTAGAGGAGCTTGGCTTTGAAAGAATCATCAGAAATTGCTGCAGAGTTTTCATTTGAAAAAGAAAAAGTTATTGCGAAAAGCTTTTCTCAACGATTTCAGTGGGAGATGATACTTATTGGCATGGGGCAGGCTGCTATATGGCTTTCTTTATGGCCATTAGTTTTAAGTGGTTTTTTAGATTTATGGGCAGGGTTTTTAATTGCAAGTCTATGTGCATGTTTTGCTTACCTACCTTCGCATGAAGCTCAGCACGGAAATTATTCTAGAGGCAATCCCAATCTTAGATGGCTTGATAGTTTAGTTGGCCATATTAGTCTTATCACTTTGAAGTTTCCTTATCATATTTTAAGGATCACACACATGAAACATCATGCATATACCAATGATCCAGAAAAAGACCCTGACTACCAAAATGCGCACAATACTTCTGTTCTCAAAGTTATTAAAAATGTCCTAGATGGTTCAACATTAAAATTTGAAAAGTATCTTGATGTGTTTCAGAACGATAAGGCATTTGTGAATTCATTTCATCAAGCAATTCCGATTGCACTTTTCTTCAAAGCAGCTCCATTAGTTTTAGTTGTTCTTTTTCCATTTGAGACTTTATTTCTTTGGTGGCTGCCCGCTAAGTTAGGCTCAGTTTATACAACAGTATTCTTTTCTTATTATCCGCACCTTGGTACTTCAACTGGAAGGTATCAAAATACTCGATTCTGGTCTCATTGGATGCCAAGATTTTTTAACCATTCAATGCAGCTTCATTTTATTCATCATCTTCATCCTGGCATCGGCCACTATGATGAGCCTAAAGCTATTGAAGCATTAAAACCCTTTCTTGTTGCTAGAAAAGTTCCTGGTGCAGAACAGATTCCTGAAAGGGTCACTCTAAATCCTTTAATTAATATATAAGAATTAATTAGCCTTTCAATCTAGCCTCTAGTTCCTCGACTCTCTTCTCGAGTTTTTTTAATTCTGCTTCTTTTACAAAACCAGAGTCTTGCATAAATTTTTCTAAGGCAGGCTTAAGCATTTTTTCCATGCCCTTCATATCTCCTGCCATTTTTAATGGGTTAAACATAATTTTTCTCCTATGGGAGTAAATATATGGGTAGATTGAAATATTGCAATTCTTTATGAGTCATCAGCTACAATAAATAAAAATGGAGGTTGTATGAGCATTTCAAATTATTTAGATAGCGTTGCTAGACCCTTTCAGGGACTGGCACCATGGATATTAAGATTAGTCTTGGGAGTTTCTTTTATTCT